>Ga0209367_1000662_pt1 | contig 36770 bp, 17 predicted proteins | sample WorMetLIZISLAND2_FD_187412 | JGI IMG/M metagenome (GOLD analysis project Ga0209367, IMG submission 187412) | Marine gutless worms symbiont microbial communities from Max Planck institute for Marine Microbiology, Germany - Olavius geniculatus... ...
TCTATAATGTGCATGCCTGCACTAGTGTGTCTATTTAGGTACACATCGTGTGTATATCAGAGACGGCGCCTGGCTCGTTTGAAACACAGTCCGAAAACTCGGATCACCTATGTCACAGTCACGTGATCGTTTAAACCAATCAGATGGTGCCCCGACGATCCGCCCCGCCCCGAGGATTAGGACAGGCCAAAAACAGCGATGCCTATTGCCTCGTAATAATCGTATCGTATCGAAGGGTAAGAATAAAAAGCAAATGCATGTAACATAAACTGGTGGAAAATAAGTATAAAATCAAAAATGTCGAAACCTTTGACGTTAGGAAATTCTTGCAAAAATAATATAATTGATCACAATATTTTAAAAACAACATAAACAAGTGCTCTGACCTGACCCATTTAACACTGACCAATCACAGTCGGTAGGTGGTAGTGTTGCACGGTGTGGGAAAACTGCGATACCGACAAAAATTACCGCCATACCGGTATTCATGTACTGTACATTGTCATTCGGAATGTAAGTCAGAACCACCGGTAATTCCCGAAAAAATTCCCCGGAATTCCGCTTTTCCGAAAATGGCGAAAAATCTGCTGAAATTTTGCGAAAAAATACCGGTATTTGTGTTTTCACGCATTTTCGTCGGTGGCGGTCCTAGCCGCAATATCCGGGGGAGGGAGTACGGCCCCATGACGAGCGCCATAGCGCGAGCCTATAACTGGGTCTGAGATGAGAGCCCCCAGAGGAAATCCAGGTGCAGCTAGGGGGTCAGTGGGCGAAGCCCCTCTGAAGCTGAAGCACTTTTGGTTTTTGGACGTTCAATGGAAGCCACAAACTTGCTCACTTTTCTAAAATTTCGAAAGACAAAAATATTGCACATTTGTGTTATTTTGCAAAAAAAACATGGGTGGCCACGAACACTGGGATGGGGCATGGAGCAAGCTGGCCGGGGCCGCTCCCCCTCCCCTTCCTGTGCCTCCGGCCCGGCAATTTAGTACCGCCACTGATTTTCATCCAGCAAACAGTTTAAATTATTGTTTTCGACGGCGACGTTCAGGTTTATAGGCAAATAAAAGTGTACTGACGAGTGTAGACGAATTTTTAGCGCCACATAAACGTACAGCGTGCTGCTATTATAGAACATGTTCGGCGCTTCTTTTGCGGTCAATACGTAACGTACGGTTATTGTTCTGACGAATAGTTAGATTACTTATTTATTTTACGATAATATTTACGCGCTCACACTGATGTGTTGTGTACTAAATTTGTGACGTCATCGTTTTGTGGTTGTTATTAGGGTTGATTGCTGCTTTTAGTAGTTTACTTTCAGTTTTTGTGTCGTTTTGTCGCTTATATTTATTTAGACACTTATTGTGTTTGGCGCTAGTTAGGTTTACATAATGTAGGATTATTTTTGCTTTGTTTTCTGTTAGTTTTAGTGGGTGATGAGACATTGGACCTTAAGAGCACCTAGGTTAATCAAAAATCAAGCTAAGGATATGTTGCCTGGTGTCGGATATTAGTGTTGGCAATTTTAAAAGACATAATTATGGTTTGGAAATAGGCCTAAAAACTAAAAAAAATACTAAAGACGTTTTATGTGTCATAAGTCGAAAAATTATGCAAAAAAGTAATTTGAGAACGCAATTATCCACAGACAAGTTGATAACTTTTTGTCACATTAGTTGTTTTGCTGTAATTTGTCTGTAAACTGTGTATGTTGGACAGAAATAAGAGAACACGTAGATGCACTGGTTATACCTGTCATGAAAATTTGCACCAATTTCAGTTGTTCTGTGCTTTTTGATTTTGAGTTAAAAGCTTTTTAGCGCCAGACAAACAGAGAGATAAACACTCAAAATGTTTATTAATTTGGTGCTGCATTCAACTGAAAAGCTGTTTTTCTGTAATTAATAAACAAAAATGTAAATATTTTTATATGAAGTTTAGACTTGCTGAAGTTGCTGTTTGCTATTGATGCTGTTAGCATCTTCTGGCATCACTTGTGATTCTGTTTGTTTTGTTGTGCAGTTGAAATGGATATGTCTTTTCCGCTGACACCTCTGGCATTTTCACCATCAGTACCAAAGTATGGCACACTCATTCCCAACAGGATATTTGTCGGGGGCATCGCAAATGATGTGTGTTTTTATTATTTTTGTTTTATTTTTAGCATAAATGTAATTTCTAGTAACTAGACTTAGTATTTGGAATAACATTCTTCTGTTCAAAAATTATTTTTGAGGACCGGACTGTTAGTAAACATTAAACAAGATGTTCCAACCAATTTTAATGTAGGTGGAGGTTTGTTAAATTGATCCTCAAGAAGGACATCTGATCTGTTCATTGTACATATTTGTTTCACCATTCAAACTGAGTTTTTCAAAAAACAAAAGGTTTATGAATATTTGCTGAGACCGCCAGCTAACCCAGGTAAACCTGCAAAAGTGGCCAGTGAAATGGTTACAGTTGTAGTTTAATTGTTATGCATTTGCAGAACTTGCTAAATTGCTATATAAAAGGGATCTAAAATGATCTTGTGTCAGTATTTCATCATCTGTTAGTCTTGCAGAACAATGCAATGCATTTTGTGGGAGACTAATGAAAATGGTTCAAAAAGCATACTACAGTTAAGCCAGGACAAACTAACAAGTGTTTGCATGATTTGTACAGACAACTGAGCTTGAGCTGAAGCATTTCTTCTCACAGTTTGGTGCTGTTCGTGACTGCAAAATCATACTCGATCGAGCTGGATTGAGCAAAAGGTTTGTTTCATATTATGTGTAAAATGCCAGCATATTCAGTTTTTGGTTATACAGCAGCAGTGACTGCAGAATGAGGATATCAGTGAAGTAAGGTGTCTGATTGCATAAATAAAAGCATTATGTAGATACTCAGCTTTAAGCAGCATAAGCTGCATACTGCATAGAGTACAGCAGCTCAACACTTGAGTTAATGTTAGAATGTGGGAGTATTCATTTCTGGAAAATTTATTGAAAAGTCAGTGTCATTCTAGTGCTAAATACTGGACAGCGCTTTTTCATTGACTATAAAAATGAGATATAAAAGTGACTTACGGTGAATGAAAATAGCATTGTAATATAGCTTGTCTTAAATATCTTAATCAGTAACTGACAAAATTAAATAGAGTTTTACTTTTGGATTACTGCACGAAATGCATACATATTTTTAGTTCAGCCAGCCAGTGTAGTGCTGTGAGCCTGTGACCATTTCATGCTTTAGTATGTGGGCTAACTTTGTTTACAGCTATGGCTTTGTTACTTTCGAGACACAGGATGATGCAGAAAAAGTCATGAAACGCTCGGTATGAATGATTCTGGTCACTTTGTTTATCATATTTTTTTCATTTGTACTGCATAGGTTATTGTAATGATATTTTTTTTTGAATTATATTCCTTGTTCAGTGGGATAAGCTAAGCTGGTTTGGTTTCTAGGTCGTGCATGATGTACGACATTACTCGCAAAAGGATCTGTACATTGCTGAAAAAAAATAAGCAGAATGATAATACCGGAATTAAATTTTTGAGTACAGGTATCTAATGTCTGAGTACCTAGGTTACTATTAATCACTAATAGCAAGTGGCATACTCCCTTTCAGATGTGTAGTAATGCTGAGGCGAAATGACTAAAAAAATCATCGACCTTGGATGACCTTTAAGGTCACTGACAACTAGTACAGTCAGCTTCATCCTGGTGTCAGCTGGGCTTCTTGTTCATCACTAGATGTTGGCAGCATTCATCTGTGACTGTGAGACTGTAAACTGAAGTTGTGTTTGTTGTTACATGTTAGTCTGAAACATTGATGCTGAGAGACAGGAAGCTGAATATCGGCCCTGCTATCAGAAAACAGGTGACCCAGTTGTTCCTCCAATGGTTTTAGTAAGACTGCTGTTTAAGGCATATAATAATATTAAGTGAATTGTAGAAAATTACGAAAATTGCACTTATGTATTTAGTCAATGTGATAGAAAGTTTTTTTGTTTCGGAATGCAATGCTGCTTGCTGTTTTATTTTCTGCGTTTATCAGCTCATTTTACAGTATTTTAGAATATCTCTACAAGAAAGGTCAATGGTCTGTGTGTGTGTCTCCATGTTGGAATTAAGTATATCTTTAAAATTCGTGAATTGATTTTGATATTATTTTCAATGCAGTATTGTCTGCATCAGGCTGCGTAAATGGAAAACAAGTCAATTGATTAGCTTTGGGAGTTTGGAGAGGTTCCAGATTCCTTTGTGAATATCATATCTTATTAGATGAGTTTTTTCTTTTAGTACATAGGGCATAAACTGAAATTTTGCAGTGTATGCTAGCAAGCTTATGACTGATTAAACTTACATGGAATATTAATTACATATGGTAAACAATAACCCCTGTGATTTTGAGGCATTGACAGTCTTCCCTTGTCTTGTGTTTACTGTATTTTTGTGCATTATTAAGCTGTTTTTTTTTAGCTGCAGGCATATTGAGTAAATTCCTACATTCTGCATTATGTCATTGGCTTCATTTAATTTTAAGTATCAGTAGTTATTGGATTAGGTCGTTTGTATTGCAATGCTTGCATTAGATTTTTCATACCATTTGCATTTTCAGTCTGTTTGATGCTGGGCGCTGTGTGTTGCAGATGTCATCTCGATATCTTGGTATGCAACTCTGTGTAACTTCTACTATTGCAGACTGTTCACTTTCAGTCCATTTAAAACAATTTATGAATTAAGTTCTTCTCTCGGATATGTGACGTCAGCAAGATGTTACTGTTAGCAGAGAATTTTTAATTTTTCCACTGGTGGAATACTTGATTCCTCTGAAACATTCCCTGAAAATTTTGTGGAAATCTAAACATTTTCCATGGCAATACAAAAGAAAATGTGAACGGGTGTTTTTTTCAAATATAGTGTATAAAGTGCAAATTTTATATACACAGTCAGTGGCATTGTGGTTATAAATGTTGGCATGAACATTGGGCAGGAAGTTTTTTTGCATTTTTTGCAGACAGCTGCAAATTTCTGATGGAGGGGATTATGAGTGCTCAGGATTTTAATTGTGCGTATAAGTTTCCTCGAATGGGGATTTTTAGCCACAAGTATTGTATTTTCAGAAAAAATTTTTTTGACAATCAGGAAATTTTCTGACAGGCTAAAATTTAAAGAGGGGATGGTGCAGTTGTCTTTTGTTTTGTCACGATGCTTTTGCCAGTGATGGATGCGTTGTTGCAGCTGACCACGTAGGATCGCACTCTGGTCCTGCGTACCTGTACTCGAACGGAGGACCGGGCGTTCCATATGCTCTGCCAAACGGCATAGCGTTATACTGCACTACTGATGGAAACTCGTTCTTGGTGCCAGCCGCCCAGCAGCAGGTCACTGCGACTTTGTACCAGTGCTTGAATTGTTCAAAAGCAGCTGCGGAGGAGAGGGGGGCAGTCAAGTCAAAGAAATGAGGAACAAAACCTTGATCCGACTGTGGGAGGGAAGAGTGGTGCCCCTCTCCTCCAAAATTTTTGACTTGTGATCTGAAATGGGTGTATTATTGTAGATTCTTAAGTGCTAAGTTTAAAAAATTTCTTCATAACAAAATGCCGTGAAAATGCGCATAACCCTACGTACAGCTGATTAATTGCTGATGGGTTAGGAGGGGTGTTGCAGTGACCCTTGAAGGTGTTAAATTTACCACTAAGGGGTTCAACTCCCAACACTTTTGGTGGAGGAGCACTGGACTTATTTGCTGGCGTCTTATTACGTTGCATTAGGGGCCTTGTTCGTTTGACCGTCTGGCCCTTACAGATTGCTAAGTCTAAAACAAAAACAAAGCATAATTGGTGCAAACGTTTGCCTGGGTGGCAGTAACTGGTGTGCCAATTTTAGGGTTATGGTTATTGTTGCAATTGTGCAGTGCGTAGTATATAGCTAGGCGGACTGCCGCATATGATGTTGTCAGTGTTCTGAGTGGGCTGATGTGTTTTTCTTTGTAGTGAAGCTATGCATGTATCATCAGTATGTGAATGCGTTATTGCCATAGTTATAGATTGTGAAGTAGATTTACGTCAGCGTATAAAACAAAATGTCAGTACTTTTGAGTAGGTCTATAGATGAACTGGTTCTCTGACTGTACTGAATTTCTACTCGATGCAGAATTAAGTCAGTTTATCAAAGATTGGATTTTCATGTTATGTTTCAGGCACCAAATGCAGCAGCACATTTATAAGTGAATGTATTTAACAACGTTATGTGTTGTTATAGCAACCTGCAGCTGTTTATCATCCTGCTGTCATGTCGTCTTACTCGCCAAACGTCTACCATTCACAGGTATTATTGTACTTAGTTTGTTGCACCGATAAGGCAAACAGGCTGCTGATAGAGCCGATATTGAAGTATGACCAATAGATTAAATCACCATTTATATCCCAGACCACAGACAGTTAATTTGAATATAATAGTGTATACATAGGTGTTTTGTGACAGCAAACTGCTTAGCAGTCATTAAGTAACAGTCTCTGATTTTATTTTTGTGTTAGGTTCACTTGCTGTATAATATACTTAGGATTCGTTTGATTGAAAGTTTTGAATTAAATTCTAGCTTCTAGGCACATTTTGTTATGAATGTCTTCGATGGCTTTGCTTTGCTGCAGTAGTGTAGTTAATATGTTGATATTAGTATTAATATTATTATAGTTATTGCTTGTCATTTAATCTGGTTGTTAATCTAGCCATGTGCATTTGCTAGATTGACTGTTGTTCTCTGTACATTGTTTTGCCTTGACTTTGCAACTGAATTTTTATTGTCAGTTTTTCAGTGGCTTTGTTTCATTATTATTGCATAAATGTCAATGTGGTCAAGGAAGCAACGTTTGTAGTGTGTTGTAGCCAGTAATCGGTTGTGTCATTGTGTCGTAGCCACCTGGGTCGCAGAGTCCATGGAATAATCATGGAAATTGGCGCTGGAATTCACCTGTAAATATTCAGCTGTCATGCTAATACTCAGTATAGTGTATTTATAGCATAGGCCATCAGGCCTAGTTCTGTATTTATGAGAGACCTATGATTAACAATATTACTTTTTTGTTGGGTACAATTTTATTTTGCCCACAGAAAATGGGTATTCAGTTTCGTTCAATTTTTGCTTTCCGTTTTGAATTTTGTTGTTTTGGGTGAAAGATTGCATGCTTTGCAGTTTAAATATGGCCACATTACAGCACTGACTGCCACTGACCAGCAGTTGTCGTTAGATGCAGTGCATAGCAAAGCTTGCAAATTTTTATAATGTTTTAGTAATGATATTTGTGACAATATTTTGTATTTGATACATGTTTATAATAGTAATTGCTTTTTATTACAAGGTTTTACCTTATAATGTATGTGGTAAGTTACAGAGTACCCATGTAACTGTGATTAGCATAGCAGTGTAAGTAAGACATCACAGATGAAATGATATTAATGCAGCACTTTTCAGTTGTCAATACTTGTCATACAGCAGTTCAACGGCATTATGTTGCATGACATTTTTTTGTGTTGAAGTTCAGCAAGATTACTGATGGTAACTTCAAATTCATTTACTTACAGTTAATTTTTAGGCTCCCCTGTGAATGGAGTACCGGAAAAGAAAGTAATAACTAAAGCGGTTGCTGACTGGCAATCCAGATCACTGCTGAAATCTGATTATTTCTTGGGCCAGTACTATTATGCAAAATTTTAACGAAAATATATCTGTATTTTGTTTAGTTTCTTGACAGAGTCAATATACTATATTAAAGGCTTACTGTAATAATAATAATAATAATAATTATTAGAATATAATAAAAAGTTTCTTTTAGAAAATGCAAGTTTTCCGTACGAACGTTGGAAACGCTTTTACCAAGAGCCTTGGTTGGTGTCAGTGACAGCTGAGCACCGAGTTGATAGTGAACCCGATGCCCGCATCGTCTGACTGATGTATGCATCTTGCACTCACTTGTACAGCGCTATTGACCTCCTTCTGCCTTCACCAGCATGTAGAGCTGTGTTACAACTTAACGAGTGCATTGTCAGTGACGTGCTGCTGTGTACGTCTGTCTGATAGAGTCAGGGCAGTTCGATGGTGAGTCCTTCAGGCCAGTACCTGTACCCACTGCATCATCCACCAGCAATACTGTCCAATGACCTGCTCTACCAGCCGCCTCTCTTTCACCAGTCTGACAACTGCGACACCTAACGCAGGTTTTCTCTGCTGCCGTCAATGTCTGATACTGTCGCGGTCACTGTCTTGATGGTCTAGCGGTTCTTAATCATGGGTTCAAATCTTAGGCAGGTAAAAACTCTGTGTGTGATGTTTACAGACATGCGTCTGTCACTAAGCAGTATAGCTTGATACCATGGAAAAGGGTTATCAATGCTCTGTGGCTGGGAAGGTAAACCACCGGCGGCCTTTCTGCTGAAAATATTGGCGCCCACCACCAGGTTTATGACAGTGTCACCTGCCGGCTGACTTCCTCAAAACCGAAATTTGGTCCAGACCTGTGTTCCCATTTATGTAAGGAACTTTGGTTTAGCTTTAATGCAGCTGGGTCTGCCTTTTGCCACCTTGAAGCAGCTGCCAAGATGTGTGGCTTGTATGGCTTGTGTCCTGTCTGACGATCAATGTGAATATCATGTGAGTTGCGGAGTCACATCATATCACTTATCCCAGATCAGCTTTGCTAGAAAATAAACGTCTCAGTCTTGAAATGGCCTAAAAAGAAGAAGAAGAGAACGAGAAGGAAGACATCGACAACAATCAACAACTGGGCAACTAATTTTTGTAATAGATTAAAACTAAGTTAAATGATAAGATGGCAGTTTTGCTTAGTTGGTAACGTTGTTGGCTGCATCAATGAAGTTAATCAATGCCGGAACTGGTTTGTTTTTGGATGGATCACCATCTGGCATTGGCTGGCGGGTAAACTGTCTTGATATGTAGCCAGCCACTCGAGACAACTCAGCCTGGCCAACCCTCTATGGGTAGTTGCAGTAAATACCAGTGAAAGCAACCGCTCAATCAGACACAGTTTATACTGCAAGACCACCGATATATAGAAATGGAAGTCAGTGCAGCTCTATGGACCCTCTGTCTCAGTAAAGACAAAGTTATGTTTTTACGCGCGAAAGCAGCTACTGCTTTCAGCACGTCTTAGCCATCGCAATTCTGTCCATCTGTCTGTCCTTCTGTCTGTTCGTCTGTCACACGGGTGGATCAGGCAAAAACAGTCCAAGCTAGGATCACCAAATTTTCACCATCGGCTGCCTGGAAGACTCTAGTTTCAAGAACCATAAAGCTTTTTCATAAATTCGAAAGGGGTCACCCCAAACGAGGGTGCTAAATGAGAGGGGGGTGGGCAAAATTTGCGATTTTTGGCCAATAAGTCGCTGTATCTCAGTAATGGTGCGAGATAGGGCCTAGGTTACCATTAATCACTAATAAGAAGTCGTAAACTGGCTCTCGATTGGCGCCCAATTCAATGTCCTTGAATGACCTTGAACGCCAAAATAGGGGTTTTATGGATTTTTTGACGATTTCGGGCTGCGAGACACATTGCAAGAGCGAATTGCATTGAAACCGATTGAGATAGACATGGACAAGCTAGGTATTAAATTTTCAGCATTGAACGTAGATTTCAACAGTCCAGGTCTCGATTTTCTAGGTTCAAGGAAACTGGCGCACGAGGGCATCAAAGAGCGGTACCCCCGTAAAAGTTGCGACGAAATGCCTGGAGATAGACTGACAGTTTGCGAACAGGAACTGCTATAGGCTTTCGCGCGTTCTGTGAGCATTGGCTCAAATTTCTTGTTAAGTTACATTATATGTCAGGCTTAACATGCACAGTTTAATTATTGCAATGTGTTTCAGCATGTTGACGTCTTGGCAGCGCTGGGTGACATTGACTCAACACATTCCTGGTGCTTCTTGGCTTCAGTTCACCTAACTCACCACTCACCACTCATCTCACTGTTTGCACTCGCTTCAGTCCTTGTCATTGGCCAATGAAACCGCTTCACATTCTCTTTCTTTAATGTAAAAGATATTACCAGATGTTACTTGTATGTATTGCAAGCTTATTTGTTTGCCTTAATTTATATTTTATGTGCATTTTGTGTACGTCTCTTTGTTGTATTGCCTTAACTGTTTGGTTAAGCATGGTCAGTGCATGTGTGCTGTGGTATTTATAAATCTGTATTGCACTGTTTGCATTTAGTGTGTGCTGCTAATGCTGTATGTATGTCATGCCACTGTCTGCAGTTGCATGCATGAAATTTTCAGACGAACGCAATGAAATGTGCTTTGCTGTCAGTAGACTAGGATTGCCGTGCTGTACTTCGTATGTATACTTTGCAGCTTGTTTCAGTTTGTTATTTTTTGTTCGAAAAGATTACTGGTTTTGTTTGTTTTGTCATTTATGTTTGATCTCATATCTAGGTGCTTTTTCATGTAATCTTTCACTTGGTGCTTTTTTCTCATCCGAGCCAGTTTTCTCATCTTATTTATATCAGTGCTTAACTGCACCGCTAGCTGTATGTTTATGAAGGCTATCTGCTGGTGTGTGTGTACCATGTATATTTACAACACTGTGTAAAGTTGTGTACTTTTGACACGTGCCGTGAACTGTCCTTAGGCTGATCGTTGCATGATTGTTGCATCGGGTGCGTTTTGCTGTTGTGTAGTTTTCAAGTTGTAGTCTGTCATTTGTGTAAAATTTTTATCAACTGACTGAAGTTGAACATACCTGCACTTGCAAAAGTGTATTTTATGGAGTGTTTGAAAATGTAAATGTATTTGTTGGCGAAATTGTTCTGACCTTGAATTCGTGCAGTGGTGGTTTTCGCGTAATTGTGAACTAATATGTTGATACCAGGAGTGCTGTATATTGCCTATGCATTGCCATGCAACCTTTGATGTCATTTTATATTGTTAACACTTGTAACGCAGTGGATGTCAGTGTGTAGTTGGAACTGTGTTGATTCTGTTACATTTTAGCTGGTAAGGTTAAATAGTTAGGCTAGTTGTGTATATAGTATTTAACGTGTGTGTTTAGCTGCATAGTAATGTGACAGTGGCAGTCAAATGTTGAATGTGGTCAGTAACTCAGTATATGTTCTACGTGATGCCTCCATGATGACTCACTTGGCAATATTTAGTATTCAGTTTTTTCTGAGCAGTCTGGTAAATAGTCTTGGCTACGAAATTTAGCATTTTGCACTTTGTTCTAATTCTGTTGCTATTCTACATGAAAAAAACATTAACAGATGAACATTATTAATTGTCTCTGTTTGTACCTATCTGAAAACGACTTGCATTTGAAAGTCTATAACTAAGTTTCACTAACGTATTTTACGGGGTTTGACAGGTTGCCTGAGAATGCAAGACCTGGCGTTGATGTGCCAAGAAAAATAAGTGGCCTGAGATTGCAAGACCTAACAATGGCACACCTGGGTTGTTGGCATCTTGTAGTGGTAACGCATCTGATCCGATCAGCGAAGTTACTGTACGCCGAGCCCGCTTAATACTGCGATGGGTGACTGCCTGCGGGCAGGTAAACCATCTCGGTATGTAACCAGCTGCCAAGGTCAACTCAGCCTTCCATCCCTCTGAGGTAGGTAAATCGAGTACCGGTCTGTCTGGCTGGGGTTAAGGCAGGGCACGTTTACCTCTGTCGGGTGGCAGGTAACACTGTGTGATCCCATATGACAAGTGATGCTCTGTAGCTCTGTGAGGTGTTCGCTCCTTAAGAGCTATATTCTGACTTTTACCTTTATCAAATAGCATAACCTGACAATAATGGACTATAAATGCAGGACCTGAGATTGCTGGACAAAATGGATGGAGATAGACCAAAATGACCTGCTAACAGGAACTGCCATATAGGCTTTCTCGCATCTCATGAGCATTAGCTCGGATTTCTTGTTTTGTTATATTCGCACGACAAAACTGCCAATGTTCGAGCAATTTGACGAAACACTTGTGCCAAATGTCATCGCCAGCTTTCATTTGTTGCTTGTTTTCACTGTTGTTTTTGTCTCGACTGGTTTTCCCCTCTTATTGTTCATCGTTTTGTTATTGTGCATCAGTACCGTCTCAAATACGTTATCTGAAAATTGCAGCCAAACTGCTACAGATAGCGACATCATTACTATTGACAGCCTGTAGGAAATTACCAACGTCTTTTCTAATGATGACACATCGTAGCATAAGCACAACCGTTTTTAATGTTCATATAGCTTGGTAATGTAACAATAGGGTGTCGGACATACAGTCGAGATGTCGTGGGTTTGACTTCCGGTTGGGTCGCTATCAAGTACTTACCACTTGGATGGGTGACTGTCTGTGGTCAGGTAAACTATCTAGATATATAACCAACACAAAGGTCAACTCAGTTTTCCATCCCTTCGCAGGAGGTAAATCGAGTACCGGCCTGCTGGCTGGGGTTAAAGTGGGGGCGTATTCACTTATGTCTGGTGGCAGGTAACAGTGTGTGATTGCATATGGCAGGTGATGCTCCCCAGCTCTGTGATGGGTTTCCTATTAAGAGCTATACACTACCACCTTTAAAAGGTCAGAAGTGAAGGTCGCCAGACGTGGAAAATCTCAATCTACCCAGCGTGCATTGCATGTATTGCGTGTCAGATCACTGGCTGGTTTAGGCTCATCGGTGGCTTGGCTCCAGCTGAAACATTGTTAGGCCCAGCTTACTGTCTGCACCTAGTACTCTCGGCATCTGGACGGACGGTTTTGCCCCCTGTCCTCCAAAAGACAGCATTATCATATTGATGACTCTCTGGAGGATAACAGGGACTATTATGTTAATTACATATGCACGCCTATAATGGAGTTCTTACAATTTTAGGTTAACCTCATTTTTGTATTTTTATGTTTTGTGTGTCTGTAAAGGTTAAACTTTCTGTTTATTGTAAAGTTTAAACTTACCGTTCCATTGTTGTGTTTGTGTGCATTCTGCCTGAAAAGGCCATCCCCGAAATGACCTATACTGTGTCGGGTGGGACGTTAAACCCTACTCACTCACTCACTCACTCACGGACGGTTGGTTGGACGGATGGCCACGTGCATGTTGCCGCACTTAGCGTTAACATTTTTGCTTGTTTCTTCAGTTGTTCAGCTGGTTGTTGGTAGAATTATGAATTTTTGTCAACCACAATGTTTATGCGCAGTGCACAATGGTTGTATTGGCTCCTGCTTTAAAATTGATCACTCTGCTGTTATCGGTGTTGCATATCACTTTTACATCGTTCCAGTTGTGTATGGGTTGAATTGAAGCCAGGTTAATGTTATTTGGGTTCAGCTGTTAAGCTTGTGCAATCGTGTGGCGTTTCTGCTGTTTATGCTGTGTTCGTCAGTACTCTGTGTTTACTGCCTCTGTTGTACAGTGTAAATGTGTTGCCCGACTCGGGCCACGTTCAGTAGATTTTAGCAGATGGCTCGTTGCTTTGTAGAATTGTAGCTGTTTAGCTGTGACGAGTAGATTTCTGTGGTGGCTGATAATTGCTCACTGCAGGGTTGTTAGGTGTCTTTTACCAATGCTTGCTTCAATAAGTATTTTCAATGCAAATATCAGTACTTTGCGACCAATGCTTTTCGTGATATACTAGTGCAAGTCTGCATTCCAGTCTTTACAGTTATATTTTCGTTGTCTGCTGTGCCGTTGCCTGATGTGCCATTTGCTATTGTGTAAGTCCGCTGTAGTCTATGCACACATAGTATGGGAAATCGTTGTTGCCGTTATCGAGTGTTACTAAATTTAGCATTGCAGTTTTCTCCAGAAAAAAGTATCGGCAACAGTACTACTGCAGGTGAATGACGATACTTGCTTTTAGAAGTATTAATAATACTGAAAATATTACAAATACTAGCGAAAGCAGTACTTGTAGTGCAGTATTAACAACCTGGGCTACATGTAAGTGCTTGTCGTATGTGTTGATTGGCCTATAATTGATAGAAATTGATATTGGTCTAGCAATGTAGATGTGCTCAGTGGATTAATTTTACACCCTGTCTATGTATGAACTGAATGCATTTGGTCTTGCCATCTAACTTTGACAGCAATAAATGTTGACAATATTTTGTCACAAAGAGCTAACCAAGTGAGTGCTAAACGTGATTTTGAAAAAAAAGAATTATCTACCTACTGTTCTGCAGAAAAAGCATTGCATAGGAAATGTTTAATCTAATTATTAGTTCAGTTTATCTTCAGTAGATGGCAGTTTTAGATGTAGTGGTAATGTTTGGTTTGCACACGTTCTGAGAAAGTGAGGTTTCCATTATCACATAATAACATGATGTTTTGTTGTTTGGATATGGTGTAGAGAAGCGTTTCTTATTTGCCAAATGACGCTTGCTGTTAGTTAAGCGAATCTTAATTCGCTGCCTTGCCATTGTGTCCGTTGCAATATCTGTTAAACCACTTAATTTATAGACTTGTTTGTTGATAGCGTAAACTCTGTTTCAGTGTTTTTTGTCAGCTTTCCCCACTTTGTAAACTGTTCTATTTGCAACCGGTGTTTTGTTACATGTGACAGACGTTTAACTTTAATGTGCTATGCACTGTTGATCTATGTCTCGTGCAATTGCTTGTATTCACTTGAATGGCAGATTTTTGGCAGTTTACCGTTTAAATTAAAATCTTTTATCAAAGTGCTATTATATACTTAATTGTCAGTATTAAAATAGACAGTTTGGCCACATGTTGGCTGAGTTAATATTTAGTCAGAAGTGGTGCATTTACACGTACATACCATAAATTTATAAATTTATTTTATTACTAGTGATCACACTTGCTAAGTTGTCAGACACGCAAAAGGTGAGGCTGGATTTTTGACTGTGACAGTGGGGTTTGAAAAATCGTTCTCGATGTCCAGTAGGGCAACTACTGTATACTGATCACAGCGTCTTCTAAAGCGTTCGGCTCGCACACGTGCAATATAATAAAATGCAATTGCCGTCGACTCCGTGTAATTTTTTACGCGCGACAGCATGCAATGCTATAGCACATGTTAGCTATCATAATTCTGTCTGTCTATTCCTATGTCCGTCGTCAGTCTGTTCCTCTGTTTGTCACTACCTGGTACCGATTCAGGCCCAGATGGGATAAAAGCCAAGTTTGACCACATGATATCGTAGGGTCTTATAGCTTCTTGTGTTACAATTTCGTGTTGCTGGGTGAAGGGGTTCTTGAATGAGTGTCATATAGGCCTAGGGGTATTTTACCGCCATTGGCTTGTCTAGCGTGAAGACGGTGGCAGATGGACTTGCTGCTTATTGTAATAAGAACTGCTGACGGGCTTTTGAGGGGGTATCGACATTGATGACATTGAACGACCTAGAACCTCCCCCTTCCACAAGTAGCGGGTTTCAGTGATTTTGTTTCGATTTTTGGCTGCGCCGCACACTTCAGAAGTGAACTGCGACGATATGGCTGGAGATAGACCAAGACAACCACGGAACTATCGTTGTGCGATCTAGATAGAGATTTTGGTATTTGTATATTAACTTAGTATGAACACCCCAATTTTCAGCTAAACTACTGAACCGGAACTGCTATAGGCTTTTGCGCGTCTCGTGAGCATTAGCCCAAATTTCTTGTTATTTAATGCAGTATGACTACTGGATTAAAATGACGCACATTTAGCACATTTTGTCCAGCATTTTAGCACTCTTGCTGCCAGTTTATTTAATTGACCAGTTGAGCAACTCTGTCGGTAAATATTCGAAATTATGTCTGCCATTTTATTTATTTATTTATTTTTATTTCATTTAATGACAAAGGGCCGCAGCCTCTAACATGCCACAGTAAAATAACAGTATACATTAATGAATGTCAGTGATAACATAATACAACTATACGTCTACTAGAAAAAAATAAACTTTGCAATAACTAGCGAAGAATGTGGAAGTAATAGATCGTTTGAAACTATTTAAATTAGAAAAGTCAGTATTGTCAGCTGGCAATTTATACCATATTCTTGCTGTACGGTAAGTGAATAAGTTATGTCTGGTGTTGGATCTCCAGCCTGGTAGGAATAATTTATATTTATGTCCACGATGTCTATAGTCATTACGTAGTTTAAAAAATTCATTCAGGTTGAGATCAGTCAATCCAAATGCTAGTTTGTAAGCAAATATCAAGTTCAATCGAAGTCGGCGAAGTTCCAAACTTTCTAACTGGAGCTTATTCAACCGCTGACAATAAGTAAGATGCTGTAGACCTGGAAGGCGCTTTGTGAACTTTTTGTGAACCCAGGCAAATAGATGCTTCCTGCGTTCACCGATAGTGTCGGCAATGTTTTGCTCCAAGCATCAACCAGTCGCTTTTTGAGTTCATCGACATTAATAAACACCATCTGAGAGACTCACTGATGCAGACACCCCGACCATTGTCGAACGGACTGTGGCCAGGGCTGTTGGGAACATTTATTTAAACAGATGAAATTTATTGATGTTGTTTGGTTAATTTTAACGCATATTTCGCTTGTTCTGTTTTCCCCCAGGTAGTGCAGAAACAGACGTTCGGTGAGATGGGAACTTGAATGCCAGTTTACCAAAAACTATTAAAATCTGATAATATTTCTACAAGTTGCAATGGATAATGTCAGGAATGTTTTGACGTTTTTAAAATTTTTTGGTTTATTTTAACGCCAATTCGTGAGTTTCGTTTTCCCCAGAAACACATGTTGGGTGAGGTGGAGAATTGAAGTTGACGGTCGTTTGATGGCCAGTTCTGTCACGAATGTCTGCCAAAAATTATTATAATTTGTTAATTCATCTTCAAGTTACGGTAGTTTGTTTTGACCACAATCATGTACATGCGAGCGGCGTAAATGCGCGCCGCCGGCTTAGCCCATTGAGCGTTGTGCGATGACCTGAGCGAGCCTGCCACGCACCGGCGACTCTGTGAGACGACTGCGTTGAGTATAGGTCTATAGCTGGGCGGCAGCCCTCTCGTCACGTCACGGTCCGGCTGTATTCACGACCACCGATGCGTCGACGCCCCGACGGCGAGAAGGCGCGGTCACGCCAAACATACATACGACGTAGATCTATACGATGCTGTCTCTGTGTTGTCTCTGTGTGTGACAGAGATCCATCTAGGCAGTGTTGAGTCATCGCGTGTCTGTTCTATAGTCTCATCGGCCACAGGCCTACTAGAAGTCGCCGCTGCGTTACGGTGAATGACGTGTACACGACGTACCTACGCGTCATGCGCAGCGGCGGCGCAATGTGTGGACTGTCGACCAGCTGTTGAACGAATAGATGATGATGCTGATCAATCGGCTTGGTTAAGGCTGTTGGCTGCCGCTTCCAGGCGGGGCGTGATAAGTCAGCTGTACCGCTTTTTGCGACATGACGACGACCCACTCCTGGCGTCAACTCGTATGATGCGTGCGTCTGGTCGCCCGGAAGTAAGCGTCATGAAGTCGGCGAGAATCATCAATACTCTGATGTTCGTCTTCGCGGCCGGACTTCAGCAGTATGCCGGTCAGCTACATCGATTTTTGTTCCACTGCCGTCCTAATAGGCCGCACTATGCGTCTTGTCCGTTTATCGACCCGTCTGTTCGTCCGTCTGTCCCTTACGGGCTTTTAACTAAAAACGAAATGACGTAGAAAAAAACGAAATTGGGGGAACGTTTCACACTTTCCCAGGACATGAGTATCCGGTGTGCCCATTTTGAACCCAAAGAGTCAAATGTCAGGCGGACGGCCTCACAATAAAATATGTCGGCACAGGTCTGACGTGTTTTCGTGACATCGTATGGTCTATCTCAGTTTATCTCAGATAGTTATTATAAATTTCTGATTGATCAAATTCTGTGTAGCGAAGTGATGTTGTCTATTTCCTTAGGCCTACGTATTTGTCGGTTTGCCTAACGTGTGTATTTTACTTTCTTTTCCACAGATCTATTAGAATTGCTTAATTGCAAGCTTAATTAGTCGTTTTGCTATTATATTCTGATTTATATGCGTCGGGTTACAACATAGAAACGATGAATGTGCCTATCTGTAACTTAAAGTTAAATTCAGCTTGACTCATTCAGTAGTAAGTTAAATTATTAACTCGTATAAGTCAGTGTCAGTTGATCTCGTCTTATCCAATAGGCAGAGGCCATGCAAAACAACGTACTTTATCGATCTGAGCTACAATATTGTACAGCAATTGGTACAGACAATCGTAAGCAGGCAAAACACCGCATTCTTCCGTCGGTAAATGTAGTTGAATATACCTGGCAAAACGTTCGCAATGTTCGCGTTGATTATTTGACGTGTATGTTGACCACATGGGCCCTATGCAATCATTTAGCCACGATGCACTTTTTGTCAGCTAGTAGAAATTAGAAATGGTACGTAAGCTTAATGGTAGAAACGTTCAGGGTACGGTATTTCTGCCAGCATCTTCTTTGTGACGGTGTATCTAAACGAGCTTATTTAACCTAACTTAGAACATGCAAATGATGTGTATTATAGCCGCATTTTTAATTTTAATTATCAATTCGATGTTATTTTGGCATTATTTAGATGGTTACAGACACGTGGTATGCGTTGGACCGGGTTATAGCGGGCAGATAACGTTCCGCTGTTCGCCGACAAATTACATGGTGATACAGTCCGCGTACTATGCCCGTTTGCCGGTCAGCACTCCGGGATTCTGTGATGATCCTGTATCAGACAACGGACAGCGTGGCGACTGTGTGCCACACGCAGACACTGACCGTGACAGCGTCGCCAACGCGTGCAACACGTACGACAGCTGCGTGTTGGACTACCCAGCCCGGTCTTACACAGACACGATCTCTGCATGCATTCGCGCCACCGGCCCCGTCTATCTCTACGTCGGCTACGACTGCCTTCCACGTATGTCACTCGATCTCCTATTATAATTCGTCTGCGTCGATCGCCTCGTGTATACGCTACAGTAGGATATTGTTATGCCGGATGCTTCGGGGACAGTTTACGTGGTTTTAAGCGTAGAAAATTTAATTGTTGATCGATTAAAAACGTCTGATAATGAAAGCATAAATGTAGGCCCTAGTTTTGACATAATACGTGGCGGTGTCTACAGGGCCGCAGATTTTAGGGTCTGGAAGACCCGGGGCTTAGGTCTCCCACCAACAGACGGCTTCTCATTAAACCCTTTATATTTTTTTCTCGTTTAATCAACGCTCGTCGCTTATCGTAAAGCGTTAAGTGTCACATGATCTCGTATTTTGTATGCGACTTCACTGAATTTTTACTGTCCATGTTAGCGACGGCAGTATTGTTTTTGTCCCGAGTTTTTATCACTGTTAACACGATAACTCGTAAACCGCTGCACTTAGCTTGATGAAAATCTGCACAAACTTGACAACCACAAAAACCCTGTTTAATTTTGAAGTCAAAGGTCAAGGTCATTTGTTGTCAGTAAACCAAGGTTTACCAAATTATTCTTATCGAACGTAGAATGAATCGCAGTTCATAACGCCATCTTCCGCTGTCGATGGCTTAATTATTTCCAAGTCTATCACATCATAACTTTAACCTCATTTTATATCAGTCGCCAGATGTTAGACAATTACACGAAAAATTCGAGTTTTGTTGTTGTTGTAGCATTGTTTTTATGACTTATGTTTAACTGTCGTGCTTTTTTGCAACGTAATGTATAGACCTCTGGACATTTAAACTTGTATTCATTGTACGGTGGGCCTATAATTATTGTGCACATGTTTGAGTTTTGACAAGTTTGTAATAAACGAATATAGATTATGATGATGATGATGATGAGAAATGTTCTCGTTCTAAGTCCGTCCGAAATCTAGTGCATTCTTGATAACCCATGAACCGATGACATTTGGCGTGAGCATTTACGTATATTGATAATTTCTAAGAGCTTATTTTTATTTCTGAAGGGCAGAGTTACAAAAAAATAGTCTTCTTTCCAGATTTCTTTTTTACTTGGGATGGGGATAACCGTCACCAAATTATACCTCTTTCGCGGCCGGCATGCAACATTTAGCTTTCGTCTTTTAATGATAAGCACTGGCACCAGGCCTTCCAGCAGCTAATTAGGGGGTCTTGGGTGGCGCATAAGTTTTATGTAATATATAAAGCAGACATAATACTTTTTTAGTAACTTTTATTGCTTTTCAGTTTTGTTAGGCTTATATGTGTTGAAAGTCATTATTGCCCAACCAAACGTAATTTTACCAGACAGATATATTGCATTAAACCTTATTCTATGCGTTTCCAGGTCATTTCTACTTTTCTAGTGCATAAGCTGTGGTCGGTTTGTCGTTTCAGGTAAGGGCTACGATGGATCTGTCAGCGAATTAATCTACATTGGCGTCCAATACAGAACGACAACCGCACCGTACAAGACGAATATCATTTCGCAGTCTTATCCACACGAAACAGCGTCGACTAACAACAAATGCCAGGCAAGTTCTTATATGCATTGAAATGTTAACTTATACAAGTGCTAGTGATTATTTCGTTCCTTTTTCTCCTCCTCCTGATTATCGTTATTGTCAACAGCATTTAACATCATCATCGTCGTCGCCATTGCCATGCTGTCTTGGTCTATACTCGGTGTTCCATAAAAGGGTCCCCTTTTTCTTTCTTTCATAATTCACTCACATGATGATCAATTTACACGAAATTTTTGCCAGTTGTAGCAGAAGAAATACTAATTCAAAATATATCAACAAAATATGGCAGTAGGTTAAATATTCTTTGCTAGTCGTGACGGAGTGATATCGGCGCAATTGGTTCTTGAAATGTGTGTCGCAGCTTAAAATCGCACGAAAATTCAAGAAAACTTCTATTCTGGCGTTTAAGGTCATTCAAGGTCATTGCTTTCGGTGTGAGTCAAAAGCACGTTACGACTTTCTACTAGTGATTAGTAGTAACTTTGGCCTTATCTTGCACCGTTTCTGAGATACAGCTAAAAATTGCAAATTTTTCCTACCCCCTTTCATTTAGCGTTTTCACTCATGATGGCTCGTTTCGAATTTTTGTAAAAGATTTACGGATTCCGAAACAAGAGTTTTATCCGGGCAGCCGACAGTGAAGATTTTCGTGCTGTTTTTGACTGATCCACCCCTGTGACAGACAGACGGACGGACAAAATGTGATGGTTAAGACGCGCTATAGCAACCTGCTGTTTTTTCCCTACGCCTTTTTGCTTTCTGTTAACAGTAACAGTAAGCTACATGCTGTAGTTGTTAAATATTAGTTCGGTCTTCTCATCAGAATTTAATTATTGCTTGCTTTGGCTGTGCATTCTTAATGCTGGGCAACTAAATTAGTGCTTATGGCCTTATTATTCAGCTGTGACGTTAGTAGGCTATTCAGTTGCGTCGTATAACATCTAGTGCATCAGGCGTAAGTAAATTAAACTTGCTATAATGCGCGAAAAGTTTGTTTGTCTCTCTGTCTGTCATACCTAGGGTTTAAAGCTCCCGTAACGTTACCGGTAACTTACGGTAAATTACGGTAAGGTAAAATTGCTAAATTACCGGTAAATTACGGACTTTTGAAAAAACTGCACATCAAAGACTTAAATTAGACATTTAATTTTGCACACATTAAGTGCCATAGTAGTCCAATCAATTTAATTTTGAAACTAAAGCTCCAAAGTCGTCTACTTTCGTATGTTAACAGCTATTCTGAGACTTTTTCAGCGGGATGCATTTCTGTTAAAGGTAAAATATGGGTAATTTACTGGAAATTTAGTGGTAAATTACCGGTCGGTAATTTACCGGTTATTTACTGTAACGGTAACATTCCCAATCTTACCGGTAATTTTTGAACACTAGTCATACCCCTCTGGCGCCTTTTATGTTGCACGGTCGCAGACCCCGACCGCGGCGTTCGAGTTTTGGATCTTAGGTACGTGCGCTTCGATTTTGGCCCCTACTTCCCCCATTGCAGCCTGAGGGGAGGGGGCGTTGAGTTGCCGGGTAACGGAGTGGACCCGTTCGTAGGGCGGTAACTTTGCTAGTAAAACAAATATGCGAGTTTGGCTGCGATGCGCAGATACGATTTCCGTCGTACTCGGTCGTGCAAGTGACTCTGCGGGATCTACGCGGTTCATCGTCGAACGCAAGTGGATGTGCTTACCAGCTGTACGTCTACAGGCCCGGCTCGGCGAACAACGTTTACCGCGAGTGGTGTGCTACCAGACAGTCGGCGTCCGCCTGGCAGCAAACGTTTTACTTGTGGTACACGGACACACACGGGCGGTCGCAGGTCGTCGACGTCGTCTTTAGTCGGAACGCCGCCTCGGCTACTGGCGCTGTTTGGATTGAGTTTGAAGGTTCGACACGTGTCCTAGTTGCGCGCCGAGCTTCTTTAATTGTTCGAAACAGACCGCAGTGCGATCTTGCCATTTCACCCTTCAGTCCCGTAGGCCTACGTACGGACTGTTAACTCGAAAACAGAAAACAAAAAAGCGTAGGGAAAAAAACAAATTGGCGTGAACGTTCCCCAGGCAGAAGTGAATTAATCTTCAGCTCAAAAGTTCAAAGCTCTTTATTTCGTGTAATGCTTATTAATACACTGTCTCGTAAAAACTTTCTCACTGGCATACTCTGTAGACAATTCGCAATAAAACAGTTATTAAATATCTCACTGCTGCACCTTAACTGCGTCGCTGTGAAATATAAATGTAAGAAAAACAAGCAGTAATAGGTAACAAGCGTGTTGGTTAGAGAACTAGACATTTCAGACCAAGATCATGGTGAGTGATCTGTTAAAACTATGACGCTTCAGTGTGGGACGTAGAACCACCTTTTTTGAATATCCGGCGTGTTGAACGATGTCTTTGTTTCTGGCCTTCTTGTTTTATTGTGCCTACCAGTTCATCCACAGTTTTTACATTTTTGTCAAATACATGTGCGTTTTGATCGGATTTTTATGCTTTTAATCGGTGCTTCTTGCATTTCTAATTTTTTTTATTAAAGTGTTCAGTTTTTTCTTTTTACAGTTTGTCTTTGAAACTATCGTCATCGCTCTTCCACGAACCGTAATCTTTGAACTGGTAATAGTTCATAACTGCTGATCTTGTCTTCATTGCTGAGTAGCATGTTATTACTGGCATTTCGTTTTTGTACTAAAATTATTATTTATAATAATATTATCTGCTGTTGTTTACAAACACTAAAAATGTATCAAAAAACTAAACAAAATTTAATTTTAGTACGAAAAATAGTAAACAATTGTTACCAAAGATATGTAGTTTTTGCAATGTATATGTTATGCTTAATTAGTGATTTAAAAATTATTTTACAAGGTATTGTAGCGATGCAGTTAAGATGTGGTGAGATATTTAATAACCGCTTTATTGTCAATTGTCCACATAGTGTGCGCAGCAAAAATTTCGAAAATTGGTTAGCGTCTGGCGAAGATATGGAAATGACAAAGTGCAAATTTTTAGAGATACAGTATATACTATATTCACATTGAATATGTTCAGTACGTTTGCATGCTTAGAGACGGCGATAGTGGTCAAGTGACAAGATTAAGGTCAAAATTAAGACGAAGATTTCTTAGTAAATTTGTTACTTCGTTGAGCAAATAATGCAATAAAACATTGTTAAGTGTGTCACCCATGTTACCTGTGATAGACTTACTTAAAAGCAGACAAAATATAATAGCAAGTAACTCGGCCACTGCTTGCTTTCAGTCGTAGTTTTTGATATCCGTATCATCTTCATCGATGTAGTCATCATCGTTAGATGATATGTGCAATCAGTTATTTTGTGCATAAACACTTATTACAGTCGGAAGATAGAGTAAATATTTTATATGATTGTGATGATGTGTATTGTAGCCAGGACGGCACATGGACAAGCTGTACAGAACATTGACGTATTTTGTGGACCTTCCATTCGACTACAACCTCTGCCATTTTCATCTACGCCGAGCACTTCTACTACGACTACAGTCTTCACTACAACTAAACCGACTACTACTACTACTACTACTACTACCATTACTACACCTAGTACTACTACAACGTCAACAACAACAACAACTACTCCTAGTACCAGCACTACCACTACAACACCGACTACTACTACTACCACTACCACTACGCCACGCCCCACTACCACAAGTGCCACCACAACCACTACCAGACCTACAACAACAACTACTACTACTATTACATCACGTCTTACTACCCCTACTACTACTACTACTACAACAACGCTGACGTCTACTACCATTCCCACTACAACCACTATCAATCCAACTACCACACTGATTCCAACAGGCGTAGTAACCACAAGACCCACGTATCCAGTAACGGTAATTCCATCCACGCGTTTCAATACTACACCGAGTGCGTCGACGCCTGCCAGTACGACGACTACAACGACAACTACAACAGCAACGACGTCAACAACGACAACAGTCTCTAGTACTGGTGCTGTCGTCGTCTCTTCGCCAGGAAAGCAGCAATCTGAAGAGACTTTACCTAATGACTGTAAGTTGTGATATTTTTTCTCCGGCATTCAGACTTTTATAAGACAAGATAATGTTCATATGAACACGGAGTCAGTCCAGTGCATTTCGACGGTTTACAGTAGGCCTATATGTCCTTATAAATAAGCTCAGTGAGCTGTTTAGACCGGTAGAAAAAATCAAACAGTTTAATTTCAAATTGTACAGCAGCAATGATCCTTTCATCCTTCTGTATTATTTTAACTATACAATAAACATTGTCAGTTACAAGACCATTCGATTTGTCACCAGCGCTTTACTATAAAAGGTCCATCGTCACCATGCGTCTATCTTGGGGGTGGGCGACTCGGTCCGAATTTAAAGGGCGATTTAAAAGGGCAATTTACGTTTTGTTAACTAACGATTTATAAACCGAAACAAGAGAAATTTGGGAAAGAAAAATTTGTACGATAAAAACTAACCCGATAAAATGGAATAATTTAGTAGATTTAGAAGAAAAATTACCAAAAAATGAAATAATTTAGATAAATGATATTAACCAGAGATCCCTCAAACGTTAGTGGCATGAGAAATTTTTCTACTCGATCTGTAGTTGCCCGGTTGATCCTTTTGGCTGCAGATCATCTCGCCAACAATGCCATTGTTCTCGGACGTTCATACTGAATGTTCCTTTTTTATGCCTCACCTAGTAGAACTGGTGAATCCAAGTCTAAATCTAAAAACATTTTGACATAACGCCATTGTAGATACTAATCTAGGCCTACAGCTGACAAACGTTTTTAGCCGACCGTATAGTAACGGTCGAGCTGTTGTCATGGTTGTCGTCCGTCCGTCCGTCTGTCTGTCTTCCGTCTGTCACGGATGTATTGTGGCTAAACGATGCAAGATAGGGCCTAGGTTTCTATTGATCATTGATAGAAAGTCGCATTTTGGCTTTTAAATGACATGAAAATCGTCGACCTTGGTTGACCTTGAAGATCATTGACAATCCGCACGGTCGGTTATCCTAGCGACAGCTGGGCTTTTTGTTCTTAAAGTTAACGACATCATGTCACGTTGTTGGTAATTTTTTCCTATTTGATTTTAACTGTCGCCTCAGACAATTTTTGTTTCATATAGCAAGTTAATTAAAAACTTTATTTAAATCGTTCAAGTACCAGTCAGCGATGCTCTATGCACAGGGCTAAGGCTGAAGTGGTGAAAAATAAGCGCTGGTATAAGAACTGTCGGACTGTGGATGCAGATTTAAGTGCAGTGGCGGATCCAAAGGGAAACGGGAGTGGGGAGGGCAGCTGCCCCCTTTTATTGACTGGATGCATAATATAACCAATAAACCAAAAAAAATCGCACAGAATTGCATTATTTTGCGAAAAATTTAGAACATTTTTCTGGGAAAAAGCTCTCTGCCCTTCCCAGGCCCCACCCAACTTCCCCCATATTCCAAAACTCCGGATTCGCCACTGTCTGTATTATTTTGTAACTGTAGGTATCCCGCGACGTCTGTGCAAGTTCTGTGTAAATTATCGTATATTTGTGTTTTAGTGCCGGTCATGATTGGCAGTGGTGTCGCAGCGGTCGTGTTGCTTCTCTTCATCAGCATCGTAGTCTGTCTCGTCATCGCGCGATATCGCCGGCAATCGTACGTATGCTGCACCGTCATTGATTAGCCCCATAGATTAGTAGTGACTTTTTCCAGTTCTGGAAGCTTCACCTTTCTTTCTTCTTCTGAGTGTGGTCAAACTTCAACAAGATGAAAACAAGCATTTCCAATTTTCCCTCTTTCCTTTTTGGGAGAACTTAACGACAAAATTAGAATTTTGAAAACCCATATTTACCTCTGTCAAAAATGTACAGCGGTCGATGTGTCGAAAAACTGCAATTTCTTCCTTATTTTTTAGCCCTGGACGTCGCTAGTACCGAATGTGAACTTTCTGCGACTTTGTGATCAGTCGTGGGGCAGAGAAAGGGAGAGACAGCTGTGACGAAGGGAACCAATAATGCTCAAGTAGGCCCATTTGTAGCAGAGTATAATAAATGTAGCGCGAAAAATAGCAACGATAATCAACTATAATAAAGTTATTAAGTAGATTTTATGTATGGCATTTGTTTGACGAAAGAAGGCGGGAACTCATTAAAGAGCTACGGAGCTACGGAGCGTCACCTGCCATATGGGATCACACCGCGTTTTCTGTCACGATAAATGAACGCTCCCCGCCTTACCCCAGCCAAGGGCAGGCAGGCCGGTACTCGATTTACTTACCCTAAAGGGATAGAAGGCTGAGTTGACCTTTAGTCCGTATGATGGTTCCCTATATAGGGGCCTACCGATACGATTTGCCTGTTTACAAGCACTGAGCTGCCGAACACGGCGTACAGAGCAGCTTTGTTGTCCGAAACCAAAACATTAACCCGCACCATGATTGCAATGTAGAATAGTTTTTTTTCTTTTTATTCAGATAGTCATTTCCGAGTAAACGTAACTGTAACCATGATAGCCGACATTTAAAATTATACCCACCCCCTCCATTTAACCCCAAATTTGAAAAATATTTCTTGCACCTTTATCTGCTCTGTACGTCATGCCACCCCCCCACTGGCCCCAGTGACACGTGACTTGCGATTCTTCACTGTTTCAGTAAACGGCTTGATGTATAAACCATATGATAAATAAATGAATAAACCTAATGGGGTGTTTGCATAAAGCAAACTTAGAGCACACGTCGTGCACGTGTATGTTGAATACATTTGCTTCATGTTTTCTTCATGTTTGCTTCATCGTGTAAACACCCTATAAATGATGTTTGAAAACTGCAGGAAGATCCGAAAGTTGTCGGCGATGCTGCCGGACGTCATAGGAACGTGGAAATTCGAAGGTAATCGTGGCGACCCCGGCGGATCCGGTCCAGGCGGGGTGGACCTGGATACCAGTGTGCCAGAGTTCACAAGTGTCGAGGAGTTGAGTGTACATGAGTTGCAGCCGGTCAGTAGTCCAGTCTCACCCGTGCTTCGTGAGCCGATCTACCTACAGGCGAATGAGACTCCGCTGCAACAGACGGCCGCTGCCGTCACAACCATCTCTACTTCCGCGCCGAGCCGCACGACCATTCTCTTCGACCCGGCCACGATGGAACGTCGCAACGCCGGCGGAAAGGTTTGTAATACGCGAGCGCCTTCCATCATCGCCGCTATATCATCGTCTCCATCGTCGTCATCAGCCGTGTGGCTGTGTAGGAGGTGCTGTGATCTACTAATTTTATCGACAGATTGATAGGTTGATTGCAGAATACAATGTAATGTTAAGCAGATAAGTTTCTCTGAGGATTTTTGTAGTATTTAGTTGTATTATTATTCTGTTTGCGGTATGTTTCTCTGTTCATTTTAGTTTTGTAGATTTTGAACAGTTGTGAGTGAGTGCACTATGCGCGGGAGGGCGATTGTGATAAAATTTCTCTGTGGCTCGGCCCTGTCTATACGCTCTACGTACGAGACGACTGTGATGAATGAGAAACAAGAACCCCAGCTGTCGCTAGGATAGCCGATCGACCGTACTGGTTGTCATTGACCATCAAAATCATTAAAGATCGATGATTTTCATGTCATTTGAAAACCAATATGCCACTTCCTATTAGTGATTAATAATAACCTTGGCCTGATCTCTCACCGTTTCTGAACAATGGCCTGTTTTTGTTGAAAAATGCACATTTTTCCTACCCCCTCAATTTAACCCCACATTTGAAAAATCTCTCTTGCACTACTCTGCTAATATTTTTGCATGCCTAGGTTTAAGACACATAGCTAATTATTCGTGTAAAAAGTTGTACTACCTACCCGCTAGCCAGGGTACATCCGTTAAAGACAGACAGACGGTTGGCTAATAATGTGGACCAAGCCTTATAGTCATGCAACAACAACGATGAGATCGTTGTCTACCATGCGTCAGGCACGTGACTATAATACGGTAGGTTGACAGAAATCACAGAATACTCAGATCAGATAGTCAACTATCGAAGTCCAAACTCGATGTATTTTCTTAACGTTAGTTTATTGTGCTGTAACTTAAATTAGAAGAGACTCATGTCATTATGGCTTTGATAAACGGCAGACGAATAAAATTTGTTGCATGTTGATACGCGACTCACGTATAATAACAGGCGTCTTACGAGCCCGGTAGTCTAAGCCTACGTCTGTAATTGTTGTAGCTCGGACCGAAACTGGCACTAAATTTTTTTTGCGTATAGGCCTACTTTGAAATGGTACTCGAATACTACTCGAGTACAAGTACAAGCACCAAGTACTACGTCTCTGCTCTGCATAGACAATTTTAGCGCTATTTTTTCAAAAGAAAAGAACTTCTAGCTGCTGCAGAGCATTAGATACTTTTCGTGCCTCTGCGCAATATAAACTTAGGGCTACTGTGTAAGATTGTGTATTGTACTGAGCTGTATTACGGTGGATGTGGCGTGGTTGGTGGTAGGTGAGGTTCGTGGCGCCGGAAGATGAAACGATCCAGTACCCGGGACGCGGCACAACCTTCTATGACGAGGACCGCAACTGGCGAACACGCGCGCTGATGAACGCGCGCGACCGACATCCAAAGTCCCTCGACTCACGTGTGAGACGGTCGCCACCGCCGCCGCGCCGCAAGACCGCCAGGGCGGCGCCACCGTCACTGACGTCTCCCCGAGTCACTGCACTGCAGGCCAGTGACAGCGACACTCAACAGAACCCGCTCTATGGCGCCTCGGTCGACCTCTTCATCTACTAGGCCTGCGCTGACCGACTGACCGACGTCATCGCGACCACACACAGCGCAGTGCCATTGCTCTGTTTACATACCTCGTCAGTAGCGACTTTGCTCCAAGCTGCCGCCGCAAGCATACTGCACGTTGTCGACGTGTCGGCGCTCCAATGTCTGCAGCGATAAAATGAAATAAGCTTGAAATCAATGCAAAACAAAAAACTTTTTTATTTGATTACGTGTACTGATGATGTACATGAACCCATACCTTAAAACACAACACGTATCTGCTATAGTTTGTACAGTGTTTAAATTGTAAACAAGTAATTTGAGAAAAGCTCATGTGACGCGCGATAGCAGCGGTTCTGTCACTTTGGCAATCAGTGTAGGCCTACAACAACAAGATATTAACACATCTTGAAAGAGTACTTAAATCTGAGGCCTCCGTACGGAAGATTCCTTGAATTTAAGAGATCGAAACTTAGATTCTTAAAAAATGTATGTTCTATTGTTTAAAATGTCATACACAGGTTGTCCAGGTCCATCTCCAGCTATTTCGGCGCAATTCACTCTTGAAATGTGTATTGCAGTCGAAAATCGCAAAAAAATCACTAAAAACTCCTATTTTGGGGGTTTAAGGTCATTCAAGGTCATCGACGTTAACACCAATAAAAAACTTGTCACAAGTGCTTGTTATGATAATCAGCATGTCTGTGCCTATCCGCAACCGTTTTCGCGCAACAATAGATAATCTCGGTAAAATAACCACTTTTTAGGGGGGATAACCGTCTTTCACGCCCGCCTGCGCCGGCCTCCTTGAACCTATAGGAGGTTGGGACTTCGACTGCTGAAATCTATGTTTAATGCTGAAAATTTCATATGCAGGTTGTCTTTGTCTATCTCCAGCCATTTCGTCGCAATTCAGTGTTGAAATGTGCACTGCATCCAAAAATTGTGAAAAAATTCACTAAAACCCCTTTTTGTGGGGGGTTCACAGTCGTTCAAGGTCATCGATGTCGATAAATCTAAAAAGCCTGTCACCAGTGCTTGTTATGATAAGCAGCTTGTCTGTACCTATCTGCAACCGTTTTTACACTGTACGAGCCAATAACGGCAAAATAACGTCTTTTAGGGGGTACCCCGCACCCAGGGGCACGAAATTTTGTCACGAAAAACTAGAGACTTTGAGGCAGCCCATTGTGATTTTAGCTTGCACCGTTTTGATACAGTGCCAGGGTGTGACGGACGGACGGACGCCCAGACGATGGCTAAGACGCGCGAAGCATTCTGCTATCGCGCGTAAATGTTAGCTGCAGGGTGGTTGAACTTTTCGACGGTCGGAGCCCGGCCAAAATTGTGACGTAAATCATATGGTAATATGGTAATCTTTATAGTCTATAGCTGATCCCTTCCATAATTTGACAGTGTGTTGGAGGGTTGAGAAAGCAGTTAGGGGTCAACCCCCTAGCCTCTGGCAATTCAAACACTGAGTTTAAGTAGCGCCACGTTTCGCTGCGTGATAACAGTAGTAACACGAGTCGACGGCGACGACGGTCGACGTCTACGTGACCACGTGCGAGCGCGTTTAAAGCGCATATAGACTGAGCGAGCGAAACGGAACGAACTGAACTGAACTAAGAGTTCGTTCACTTCGTGAACTGGCGCGTGTCAGTTCAGTTTAGTTCTGTCATTTCGTACAGTCCTTTAGGCAAATCTTAAGAGATAGGGCCTAGTCAAAGAAAACTGGCGTAATCAACGCGATTCGCCAATTTTTGGCTGGGCAAGAGTATAACTTGTATTGCATGTAAACATTTTCTGCGCTGCTGTGATGAGACTGACGAAATGTCGAGTAACAATTAGGCGGAATAATGCGATTAGTCCGCATGATTTGTACGTCTATAGCGCACAAAATCCATTGTTTGTTTGTTTTCAAGACCGGTTTAGGCCTATTATCGTGATGCTGCATGATAGGACTTTGCATTTGGCGGTTTGGTCTAGCGTTAACAAACTTAACATTCAGTGGCGTAGCCAAGAAGGGGACAGGGGGCACAGACCCTTAATCCTTCAGACAAAACATAAGCATACGTTTAAACTGCACGAAACTGTCCAATTTGTTTAGTTGAAAATAATTTAAATCTTTGCCACCAGATCTCATATTGTAAAGCTAAAATGCACCAAATTCGATTTGGGCTGAGGCTCCGCCCCAGACCCTGCTGGGGGAGCTCACAGCGCTCCTTCCAGACTCCCTAGCTGGATTTTAGAGGGATCCTGCTTCTAAGGGAGGGGAGCCTGCGGAGGGGAGGGAAGAGGGAAGGAATGGGGAAGGGAGATGGGGATCCGGGGAAGGCGAAAGGGAGGGGACGAACAAATTGGGAAAATGAGGGCAGGGAAAAGGAGACGAGCCCCCAAGTTGAAATTTCTGGCTACGCCATCGTTGGTCGCGTCAACGAAGTAACGTAGGGCTTACGCTGAGCCAGGTTAGTGGCCTACTGAGACGGGTGACTGTTCACGGGTATACCGTCTTGATAGGCCTAGGATATGTAACAGAGCCATACAAGTTAACTCAGCCTGACCAACCCTCTCGGCCGTGATTAGATACAATGAGTACCAGCGAAAACTGGGGTGGGGTGGGGGTAAACAGGCAGACTGCGCGATGCACAAACCTGCAACTGGCAGTGTAAACTGCATGCTGTCTGTTTGAGAGCAAGATCGGCGCTGCTTTATGGCGTTACGTTTTTGATGATAAGATTTTGGTATTAGGCCTACTGCATGACTTATTCAGTGAAGTTTTCTAATCACGTGTTTGCAGTCGCTGAAACCGAGTGATGAATCAATTATACATGTAAGTCTACAAACTGTTGTCTAGCTTTGCGCGGAAGACAAGTATTTTAGCCGATTATTTTGATAAAGATACAGCCATCAGTTTATCCGGCGTAATACTGTACAATATAGGCCTAAGACGCAACAGTCTCATATGGGCTATACTGTCGAAACAGCGACCACATCAAAAACTGACCTGATTCATGTTTTGTTCAAACATTCCATGTGAGTAACTTAATTATTTATTTATTTAATATCAAAATCGTACACGCAGTATATAAGAACACAAAAGAAAAAGCTAATGGAAAAAATGGAAAGAAAAAAATACACAGTAATACCAAACACAAAATACAGTGTGCTATGAGCACTAGCTAATCCGTACATAACGATGCAATTGCCTGGCAAATGTCTAATGACACAAAATTATCATCAGTCAGCCTATACAGCCCGTCTCTGACCATTACTAGTTCATACACCAACCGGGCCTGACAAAAGACTTCTGAGTCCATACTGTTTTCAACATGTCTTTGACAGATCCTGTTGAAATTGGACTCAGCAAGATTGTGCATTAACATGTGTCCGGAATGCACACCTGACTGTCGTCTGTGTATTTTGCCACTGCATGCCAGTCAGTTGGCAAAATGATACACCGTGCTGAGAAGACAGTCGATGGTCTGCTTATAGGGACACAAAGCTATATATTGGTGAGAGTAATAATTAAGACGTAAAGCATAGGCCTATAAACTTTGAACGTAGACTTATGATATGGAGGCTTCAAATTTGGGTAGTCTATTTACCCGCTACTTTTTCAAAGCGCATTATTATTTTATTGTACGTTGTACAATGATTCCTCATGTGGCAGCATCGACGCTGTCGCGCGTCATGAGATTTGCCTAAATTACTTGTCAACTAATTTGTAGGCAGGCTATAATGCGCTTTCGCCGTCAGTCGACGTGGTCGTCACTGCAGTCACGACTCGAGTAAAGTTGAAACTGGCTTTCACAACAGTACCACCATCAGCGTGTTTTCGTAGCCTATAGTGGGCCCATTTTTAATAGGCAATTCGGGTCCTGATCCTAGCGTACCCTGTGTAGCATCAACAGATAAGAGGTTTGACAAAACAAGGTCAGTATGTCACTGTCAGAAGACTCGGAACTTCAGCTGACTGAGCTGAGAAGACAGAAGAGTCGTGTTGCGCAGTAAGTATCGACACAACGTGCCGTTTCGTGAAAGAGTGGTAATGTTGTTTACGGTCGTTTTTGTTATTACATAATTAAAAACATAATACGCGTTAAAACATGATGTATTAGATAAAAATCGATAGGTTTGCATCTGCACTGTATTCTGTTGTAACTGATTATGTTTTCGTTCTATCATTTGTGATAGTTTCGTATGGTTGTTGCACTGGTACGCGTGCACTGTTGTGTCGGTCGAACCACGGTCATTAATTTGTAAACACAGAAGCTGAGCTGTCGAATGGCGCCAGTTGTTTTGCTGCGTGTTATCTCACAGTGGGAAAGAATTTAGCTGTGGAACTGTAATACTGCGATTGTCATTGCGTGTTTCTATGTAAAATATTTGATTTGGTGTGCAGGTTTGACATTAGACTTGACAAAATGGTTGAGCCACGCGGAACCACACGTGTGCTTGTTGATCGGAATGACTTGAACCGACCCCACCGACCGGCAGGGTCGATTAGCGGCCGATGGCGGCCGACTGCGGCGGTTAAGGTTAGGGTTTAGGTTAGGGTCGGTTTGTGGGGTCGGTGGAGACTTCGGTCATACCCCTTGTTGATTGAGCCAGCTGCAATATCGTAACTGAAGTCAGATTAAAATCATGAGAATTGAGATTATTTTACTTGGTAGAAAAGTGTGAGTTAAGCCCTCGACACACGAGCTGTCATTTTATGTTTTAAAGGCAAGGTGTTATCTGCTGTGAAGATTCACGGAAAATAAGTAGTTGATTTTCGCTATATGCCATGAATTTTCACGGAAGCTAACATGAAGTGGTTATCTGCCATGAAAATTTATTGAAAATAAATAGGCCTATCATTAGGCCTACCTGCTGTGAATTTGCATCGAAACAAAGTATAGTAAAATAATTGCCATTGCTATTTAGTATTATCAGTATTATCAGATTATGCAAGCAATAATAGTAAGTTAGCAACTTCTGTAGCCTGTAGGTTTAGACTATATAATTGATCATGTCACTAGTAAGCGGCCATGGCTTTTCAGCTGATGTATTTCTAAAATGTATAAACTATACGCAATGAGTCAAAACATGGCACTAAACTATTATCTATATTTTCACCTGGACATTGGCAGTGTCAGACTTGTGACCGTGGCAGACAATTTGCGTTGAAATTTCTATCTTGCCTAAAGTAACTACCAGATACCTCGCATAAAGCTGGCAGAAACTGTGGCGAAAGAAACAAGTTGAGCTTCCTCAACATGCAAATTTGTCACTATACCAAATTGTTATTATTAGGCCCTAATTGTGTGATTATTCGCTTATTTCTCAGTTTCAATATATACGTTTCCATACATCAATATTCACGGCATATATCCAAAAGTAAAAAATATGCTTCTGTGAAAATTCACGGAAAATAAGTAGTAGATTATGGCTGTCTGCCATGAATTTTCATGGCAGATATAATCTTCGGTTTTAAACTACACAGACACCGCACACTGCAGAGGGTCATACTAAACCATGACAGGACATGGCCCATTATGTCTCGTTAGGTTTTAGTCTCACTGCACTGCAAACATACGAGGGTCATCCGATAAATAAGTTTACAAAATTGTGCCATTCCATTAATTCTTAAAATAGAAAAGTCCGAAATATACGTTATGTAGGGAATTTCTTTCCGTCGTTCAAACATTTGTCTCGTATATCAACAAGTTTCTGAATGCCCGATGCAAAGAAAGATGCTGGCTGCTGTTCAAAGCACTGACGAATGAACTGATTGCTCCTCGGTATCTGACGCAAATATTTGCCAACCTAGCATTTTCTTACACCAAACGTGTACTATTGGCTTTGAAAAACATTTGTCGCCATATACTGGACGCATTTGAGAATGAATTTGACTCGAGTGACCTCAAGTCTTTTTCCACGCACACACAAAAAAAAACAATAATGGCATGCTGTTCGTTACGAGATGATCTCAATGGCAATGTTGCCATATTTAATGTTTATAAATGATGTCACGGTGACGTCATCATAACAAAGCTCACAGCTAATACTCATAATGAAAATCCCCACAAAATGTATATTTTGGATTTTTCTGCTTTAACAATTAATGGAATGGCACCACTTTGTAAACTTATTTGTCGAACAACCCTCGTAGTTTTTGCAGTTTCAACAGTACTAATTCTCATTGCCTGATTTGCATATCTGTGTCAGCAATTCTAAACTTTGCAGGCAAAGCTAGCAAGGCAGGTGGGATGGCTAAGATGACAAACAGCTAGGTAATTGCAGGTCAGGGCAGTTAACAGTTTAATACTGATTTTGGGCATATTCCTTACCTGGGTGTGTAAGCCACCTTGTTATTTAGTCCTTATGACCATGTGGTAACATGTCACTGAAGGTAATCAAATTTTGTTGTGGATTTATCTTACACTCGTCTTCTGCTAGAAAGGCCTTCAGCAACATTTGCTCTCCGTCGGCAGCATGACTTTGCTACCAGCATAATTGCTGTCACCATAACGGCTGGAGACAACATGACAAAGCAGCTGTAATGCAGCCCATTGCCTGACTTGCCTTCATAGTTTAGCATGGCTGATTAAATTTGAATTCATAATTTTATGGTTTTTTATTGTAATTTTGCATTTTGAATATTTCTGCATGTTTGTTATATGCTTGTTGACAGATCTCTGCTGATTGTAACAACTGAAAAGTGTTTTTATTCATTTTATTTCATTGATTCAGCAACATGAGTGACTTGTTAATATCGGTGGCAATTACGGTCATCAAGGGATTCGTCTTTCTGTATGATATCGTTACATACATTCCACGATATGTTATTGAACAACCCTATAAGAAGCTTGCATTGTCAAATCGACTGCGGGTAAGCATATTTTATAAATACGAGGGGCATTCGATAAATAAGTTTACAAAATGGTGTCATTTCATTAATTGTTAAACTCTGAAAAATCTGAAATGCCGGTATATGATTTTTAGGAATTTAATTCTGAACATACGTGGAGAATTTTTTTAATTATGATGTCATTATTGTGATGTCATCTCAGTCATCTGTTAATGGAACACAGTCTGTCTGTGTATTACTTTCTCCACAAGTAATCTGTCATAAGTCTCAAGTGACAAACAGCTCAGAAGTGAGGAAAAACAAATAGCCTTAACCCAACAAGTTAATGTCACCTCTTTAGACACTATACATTAGTGGTTCATTTTTCAGCATACTATGATCCAAGTTCATTCAGACATTTGTAAAATTTATGTAAAAAACTGTTCAGTTTATATACAGTGTAAAGGTGACATCGTGGTTGTAGATATAAAACAGCACAAATTACGATTTTAAAAATTCAAACATCACCATTACACAATGTCAGAAGAACTTTGCTGACTGTGTAATGGTAAAGTTTGAATTTTTAAAATCGTAATTTGTGCTGTTTTATATCTACAACCACGATGTCACCTTTACACTGTATATAAACTGAACAGTTTTTTACATAAATATTTGCAGTTTTATTGCCGTTGAAAGTAATCTAGAGCTGAATAAAATCGA
>Ga0209367_1000663_pt1 | contig 36721 bp, 17 predicted proteins | sample WorMetLIZISLAND2_FD_187412 | JGI IMG/M metagenome (GOLD analysis project Ga0209367, IMG submission 187412) | Marine gutless worms symbiont microbial communities from Max Planck institute for Marine Microbiology, Germany - Olavius geniculatus... ...
ACTGCACCTCGTATTTGGAACAGTTTACCAATTACCATTCGAACAGCATCCACTACCAACACTTTTCGACGACACCTCAAGACTCATCTTTTCTCCGGCAACACCGCCATCGACTAACTATTACCATCCGCGCCTACGATTCAAACTTCTGTTTTGACATATGGCGCGTTACAAATGCAGACTACTTACTTACTTACTTACTTGCGCAGGCCATTTTAGACCTACAGAGTCGAGACTTAGACCGTTTAAATATACGTTTAATGTCGAAAATTTCATATGCAGGTTGCACTGGTCTATCTTTAGTGATTTCAGCATAATTCGCTCTTGAAATGTGTGCTGCAGCCGGAAATCGCCAATAAGCCAATAAAACCCCCACTTGGTGTTCAAGGCCATCCAAAGTCACTGATTTCGTTACTTAAGTACGATAGGCTAAAAACTTTTTTTTTCATTTTGTCAGTCAGCAGCACCTACAGCATTTGAAAAAAACAATTACGACAGAGGTCCACATATCTGCATAATATAGGCCTATATTAACTGACGCATCCTAAAGACCGCACCTACATGATAATATGATGCAAAGCCTTTTTGTTACTACAGTAAGTCAATTCTATTTATATTACAGTTTCAACCAAAAGAAAAATAATAATAGCCTAATCAAAAGATCAGACATTCGAAAATTTAGAAATAGAAACCGATAATGACTGGTAGTGGTATGAGCACTACCGCTTCGTAAGATCACCTAGGCCTACACTGTGTCCGGAAAAAAGTAACCCCGAGACATCATACAATAGAAATGTCAAATCTAAACGAATCTTAATAAAATTTCACAAACTTCATTCCTAATAAATTGCTAAATTGACCGTCATATTTCGTTGAAAAATATTGTTTTTTTTAGCGTAGTCATTAATGTTGAATATCGACAGCAAAATATCTCTGTTACGAATATAGCGTTAAACAAATAAACCCCTCTGATATTGTACATCTCCATAACTCCAACAAACAACATCTGATTTTGGCAAAATTTTCAGTCAACAATGCACTATTTATTGGCAGATAAGATCCTAAATGTTAGCTAAATATGTCAAAGCAAACAATAGTTACAGTCAGTAGCGGATTCAAGGGGGCCGCCCTCCCCCCGCTATTGACCAGATGCATCTTAAAACAAGTGAAAATTATGCACCAAAATGCATAATTTTTGCATAAAAATTTCAAAAATTTTCTCGGAAGGAGGCATAGCTCCCTTCCCAGACCCCACCCTCTACCCTTCCGCCCCCTATTCGAAATTTCTGGATCCGCCACTGGTTACAGCGGTTTGTGAGATTAGCCTCAAACACTTCAGTTTTATGTCTTTCTGGATGACGTCAGACACAAAGACCTGAAACTGAAATGTTTTGGGAATAACCTCACAAAAGCCGCCGTAACTAATGATCACTTTAGCAGATTTAACTTAAATTTGGCAGTTTTATTGGCAATGTGTGATGCATTGTTGATGTAGAATTTTGTCGGAATCAGATGTTGTTTGTTATAGTTACGCGAATGTACAATAACAGAGAGGTTTACTTATGTAACGCGATATTGGTAACGGAGATATTTTGTTAGATATTTGTTAGATATTTATTTAATAACTCCGTGAAGAAACAATATTTTTCAACATAATTTTGTGATCGCTTTAACAATTTATTATGGATTAAATTTGCCTAATTTTATTCAGATTCGTTAAGATTTGACATTTCTATTGTACGATGTTTAGGGGGTTACTTTTTTCCGGACACAGTGTATAGGCCTATAAGATAAAAATTTTCGCGCCAAGTTAGGCCTATAAGACGTAAGTTGCGTGCGTTTCGAATGCCAGTTCAGCTGCGAAACTATACGGAGCTATCGAAGACAATTGTTTTAGTGTCAATTTTATTTTTATTGATCTTGGCTTGGTAAGGATATCTTAGTCCGGTTCTCGACACTGAGAATTTTAAAACACTGAAAAACGACAGCGACAAAGAATACGTTTTTACAGCGCATCAGCACAGCATGCAAGCGCCGTAGGCCTACTACAATTACAGTCTGTCCGTCGCTCGCACGTTAATATTGTGTTAAAACATTTTTAGCTAAGATCGCGAAATCTTCACCCATTAATTTGACATTCCTACATCCGACAGACAAAACTAATTAAAAAATAACTGTGAATATTTTATGTTTTTGCTTGGCAACTCTTCGGGAGCACTACGCAGCATACGCAGTGTTGATTTTGGGTGGGTCGGAATGAAACAACGGAACTTTTTTGATAGTAGACAAATGTTTACCATTATCTTTTCCGCCCATTCAGAGAAAGGGGCGGTAGTTGGTCACTGCTATTCTGATTTTTGATATGTCGATCAATTTTGGAGACACCTGCGATCATGCTCTAACGTTTTGTTTCAAAATCGCGCTTAATTTTGGAGGTTTTTGCCCTCAGAAATTTTAGGGGGGCGAAAGTGTGCCCCCCAAAACTTGTACCAAAATGGTTAGGCCTATGCCTGCCTTGCGTCACGTCACGTGAAACATTTCGTAAAGAAACGGAGAGTGTGTATAACGGTGCAGACAATACTGGGCAGCGGTGGCCGTGTTAGATTCATTGCTACGATACAGCGGTGGACTAGCTGCATGTCTGTTGACCGTCAAGTACTGCGGCCTGTCTACACAGCTGATGATGATGTAATTCCGCGGACGTCGACGAAGAAATCTGCAGTTCATTGCCGCCCTGCAGCTGACTGCGTGAAGCACACGAGCCTGGAACACCAGGCACAGTCGTAGTACTAGCTGTAGTAGTAGTAGTAGTAGTAGTAGCGGGCAGCAGAAAGTGTCTGGTGGCAGACGACGACGGCGGACAGTGGACAGCGACGTGCGGACTACACACTGTGCTCGACACTACAACAACAGCAAATACAACAACAACAACAGCTACTACTGCTGCTACTACTATTACTACTACCACTACTATTACCATTTTATTACTATTGCAAGTATTGTCTACTACTACTAGATCTGACTACGTGTAGCTTTATGTGGGTGAACAGCGACGTGTGGACAAACGTCGTGATGCTCCACGCTGCCGTGCAGTCGCGTCCATCCTAACGACTCTCAAAGTCTCAGCAGTTTTTCCTGGACTCTTAAAGACTTTTACTTACTCCCAAAACAACGATGCAGACAGTATAGTATTGCATAGCGCTTGTGCTAGAACGTCAATCTGATCGAATCTCTTGGTTATGTCGGCTGTTTAGTCGTGTCATGCTAACGACTCTGGCGATGCCGAATCTCCCCTGACTGGTGGCGGCGGCGGCAGCAGAGGCGGCACGGTGGAATGACCGTCGTAGACCAGGTAGTGTGGGGACCGTCTCAGAGTGACGTTAGACACTGGCTGTCTCGGGGTGACGTGGTGGTCATGGATTAAGTACCGTGGGGACCGTCTCAGACGCTTGTCTGCGGTAGTCCCTATGCCGAGGCTGCGTTGTGCGTACGTGTACTCGTACAGTGCCGCCGAGTCGGTGGCGCCGTCTGGCGGCCGGCTGGTAAAGCACGGCGCCCAGCAGCAGTACGTGGGTGGTCCGGCGCCACCCCGGCGTCTGCGACCACTCACTAACTCAATATCATGTCGTCTGTCGTGTCTGATGACGTCACACGACGGCACTGTTATGACGTCATCGCGAACCAAACTGTAACAACAGACAGAAAAAGTGAAAATGTGCTTACATTTTTTCTAAATTATTATAAATGACGTTCTGCGCTTAATTTCAACCTAGGCCGATTGGAATATGCATTTTTGGCTGTTTTAGCTACACCAGTAAAAAAATCAGAGTGGGGGCATACCTACCTAATTGCACAAAAATAATTCTCATTTGGACCAAATCGTGCATTACTCGAACAAAATTCAACATGAACACATTTATCTGATTGCACTGCAATGCACAGTGAATAGTTTGGAATCTTTGCAAAACAAACTAGGCAAGTATTCAGAACAAATATTAATCGATGTTCAGACTGTATACAAACCAGGGATAGAAAATTGGTTAAAAAAACTTTAGATTTTTAAGTTTTTAGAAACAAAACTGTAAAACCTCGGGAATTCAAATTTTAGATTTTTAGTTATCGTGTAACGTTAGCCTATACAAGTCAAATAAATTTTACATTTTAATTTTATTTTCGAGTTTTGACGACAGACTACGACATAAAAATATAGTGTATTATGTACTATTTGTTTCCAAAAACCTAGATTTTTATAGCCGACCATACTTAAGTAACGGTCGAGCTATTGGCATGGTTGTCGTCCGTATGTCTGTCTGTAACGGGTGTACTGTGGTTAACCGGTTGGGCGTAGGGGAAAACTTTTTACACGAATGCAAAATTTCAGCTATTTACTCCAAAGGAAACATTTTCATATTGGAAGTTGAATGAAGTGGGGGTAGGAAAGCGTGCGTTTTTCAACGGAAAACTGGCCATCTCAGAAACGGCGGAAGATACGGCCTAGGTTACTATTGATCATTGATAGGAAGTGGCATATAGGCTTTCAAATGACATGAATATCATCGACTTTTGATGACCCTGAAGGTCACTGACCACCAGTACGGTCGGCTATCTTAGCGACAGCTAAACTTTTTGTTTCCATTCTTGCTATGAACAATTGCTATTTTATAAAACGTACTTTCTCCTGACGACCAGTAGAGCGACCATCATGAGGGCGCCAGTGACCGCTCCTAGAGCGATGCCAATTGACGCAGCCAACGCCAGGTCTGAACACCAAACAACAGCGCGTTCAATCACAACGACTGTAATCACAATGGTATATATACTTCACGTGCCATTCCACATTGTTACAGGGCCGTCCTAACAAGCCGCTGTACCGTACGTGTCTAGTCCATCTGCGTAGTCTATCCGTCTCTTCTGCACCAGCTTATAACTCGCAGAAACTAAATTCCTGCTAACGTTTCCTCGTGGAAAGAGTAACAGGTACGCCAAATTACAGTTTAATAGATCGATGCTTAATTTAACGGATGAACTTTGCTCTTACGGGGTTAGTTTAAATGTCCGAGACAAAATGTTTTATATAACTAAACTATAGCCGTTTTGACAACTTGACAAGACGACTTTTAGTTTGCGGTGCAGTGCACGTGTACAATAGAGAATTATATACGACTCCTGTGTCAAACAGTGGTTAGGTCAAGTTTTGCTAAAACTCGCGTCAAAGTTTCAGACTAAAGTCCTAAACCCACAACATTTACTGATACGAAAAAATATCGTTCTTGACTTCGGTTTTCAAACCAAACTTTGGTCTTAAACTAATGTACAGGGTGGCCCAAAAAACGGGGCACACAATTAATTTCAATAACTTATGTTTTCGTGTTGAGAATGAAACGACCTTGATTTCTGCAAAAAATCGTGTAGATCTAAGCAGTATTTCTGAAGTTAGAAGCTATACAACATAGTGGCCCCGTTTTTTGGGCCACCCTGTATAAGCGAACGTTTTATTGTCTAAAAGTAGTGTAATAAGTATTATGTTTCAGCACGATACAGTGTATTATGCAAGTGTAACGAGGCATAATACAATGTAGACCGTGTTGAGACGTACTTATTTCATGACTGTGATAGCCGGCGAGTTCTGCCTGAGAAAAGGCACTGTAGTGTTCGCAGACCCGAGCCACGTTTCGGTTGTCACGCTTGAATAGAGTGAGATTATTGGGAGTCATAACACTCCAAACACTGCAGTGAGAAATTAGGCGACAAAAGTAGGTCATGAAATCATCAAAGTCACAAAGAGCAAGCAAGCTAAGTTGACTCACTGTTACTGAACGTTGAGCCGTTAGCGGCTGCCGCGGCGGATGTATTGGAGACGGCCGTTGACGACGACGACGATTTCGACCTCTCCACCTTATTCTCTGCTATCAGTCACAACGAAAGGGCTAGATACTTCTTCGTTCATCACATTCAAAACAACTCAAATATTAAGCTGACCTCAATATATTTTTCACGACTTTACCAAATATTAGGGTCTAGCCGACTTACAAAATTCTTTAAAAACTTTCACTGACAAACTGCCTGCAAAAAAATTGCAACACAGTAGGCCCTAATCAGCAGTGACAGAAACTCAACAGATTTCTTTAAAACAACATATAATACTATATTATGAGCAGTTTACAAAAAAGGAAAGTATGCTTTCAGTCTCGGAGGGCTTTGCCCCTGGCCCCCTGAGTAAGGGCTCAGCCCTTAGACTTCGGACCCTGAGGGTTCCGCCCTCTGACCCTTGTTATAGGCTCTCACTTTTGCGCTCACCATGAACCCTTAATTTTACAAGGAAGTGTAGCCTACACGTACTGCATTCGGTGTTTAAAATATCAGTAGAGAGACCAAAAACGCACGTCAATTTCTTGACATGTATTTCGCAAGCGGCGTGATGCAGACCTGTATGGTAAGGTCTAATCTAGAGGTCTAATTACTTATTTCCTTGAAGCGCAAACAAAAAAATTCGATTAAAAAAATTCAATTTTTGGCAAAGTTCATTTAAACTATAATAAATGTATAATTTTGCACATGAAAATGTGAGGCCTGGTTACAGCTGCAAATGAAAGGCGGCTAAGCGTCATCAGGTGACGAATGGCGGATGTTCAGTGGCGACTTGGCGCATAATATATCGCATGACTTCTGCTTGGATGCGGATAATGAATAACAGAGCTCTAGAGCCCCACAGGGCAAACAGTCAGTCTTGCATCCAGGTCACCAGGCGTAATTCACTGACCAACTGTTTCCAGCATTTTAGACTGTCCGTTCCCTTGGGTTATTACGAAACACAGACACAGAAAAATGTTTCTAACCTTAAATGTTTATTTAAGGTTTCAACGTATCGGCACAGTATCGTAGCGCAGCAATTAAACGCTGCGGTTCGAAATCTCGTAAGTAACCTTGAACAAAGCTGCGCTTTGATGCCTAACATGTTAGATAAGTGTATTAAAAATACTATAATTAGACACTTATGCCGGAGCGCAAAAACAAATTTACTAGTATATTGCTTCAATACAGCAAAACAAAACTCTTTCAAATTTTTCGTCTGCCGGGCCGTCAGCAGAAATTAAAACTAGTAGCTAAAGGTATTAAAACAATTATAAGTATTATTATCATTAACATATTTAAAATATATTTATCTATGGTACTTGTTAGGTCAACCAAAACGCAGCTCAAGTTATCGACATGCCTACTCAGCTTTTTACATAAGTAAAACGTGAATTTATATAACGCATCAACGCCAAGGAGTTTCTAATATGCCGCATATATTAGTATTTTAAAAAAAATGACGGTGATGGTGTGAACAGGATCAGTGAGTTCCGTGTCATTGGGTCGCGGTGACAGAGAAAGCCCGACGTCCGTACGAACTCAAGCGGTAAGACGGCACCACAAACTGATGACTGGCAGCAGAACGAAGATGATGTCTTGAGGCAGTCGCAGAGACTGGGGTGTAGTCACTGTAGTGGTGTGCCACCGCGAGATAGCGAGTAAAAATAATGTCCGTAACAATGCGCATGGAGCGACGTAACTGAACTGAACTGACGTGGTTTAGTTTTTGACGAACTGACCAATGGGTAAGCACGGCAAACCTACTGGGCATTGGTTGACGCGTACGTGAATGTAGTCACGTAGGCCACTGACGCCGTTAGACTAGGGAATGCAATCCGGGTACCAGGATACCCGAAAACCCGGGTAACCCGCCCGTTTTCAAACCCCTCAGACTAGTTATTTGCCCGAACACAAACCCGGGTTTACGGCGGGTTTGAAAAAGAGCGGGTTACCCGGGTTTTCGGGTATCCGGGTACCCGGATTGCATTCCCTAGCTTACTGTAATGCATTACTGCATGCCCGTTGGTCAGCTCGTCAAAAACTAAATCATGACCAGTTCAGTTCAGCTCAGTTACGTGGCTTTGTATGCGCCTTAACGATGCGTTTCACACTTTGTGTCCCAGTGGAGAATGTGCATACGCGGCGTCCACGTTCTGCAACCCTGGATAGACTTATTCATTCGGAAGACTGAAGTCATCAGACATCTCAGTTATATGATTCCATGTCTCACACATTACCGTCATCTTTCAGAATCTTCTTAGATACGTGACATCGACATATCACGTATATTCCGCTGCCAACTGACAAACTGATCGTCATGACGTCACGGTGACGTCAGAGATTATTAGGCCTATCATCGCCATCATCAAGCGGTGTCAATGTCGCGTACTTTTCATCTTCACACCGTCTGCTGACGATTACTGCTACTTTGCTACGAACTGCGGAATTTACTTACGTAATTTTTACGTAATTACTTTACTTACTTTTTGCTGACGAAGAGAAATGAAAAACATCTTAACTTTACCATGGGTTACACTCAACCACTGGACTGATAAAAATATTGAGCTAAAAGTAAAAGAATGGAGTATCAAAATTTATCGAGTCGAGCTTCTAGTTTCGAATTTCATGTTTGAACTCGAAAACATAACTCGAAACCTAACGCACTAACTTTATAATCTAACCCCAATGCTAACCGTAATCAAGTAACACAACTCGAAAAAAGTTTTGCTTAAAAATCGAGTCCTCAATGTTCGATGCATCGTCGAGTTTCGCAACTCGATCGACGATGCGTCAAACATCAAGTAGCCAGAACTGGAAACTCAAAAATCAACTTTTTATCTTCAAAAGAATGTGCGGTGCAATTTGTGGTAAATAAAATTAGTTAATCAATACGATGAAGAAAATTTCCCAGAACGAGCTGTTCGCACTTCAGATATTTCGTTTAACAAACAAGCGTGTTGCAAATCTGAGACGTATACACGGTGTTTCATAAAAATAACTCTGGAGATTGTGTGATGGTTGAGTTTTTAGCTCGCAAGACACCCGATTTCATGCCGCCATGTTGATTAGTGCTGACGCAATTAAGATTTTTTTTATCAGCGAACCAGATTAAGTTCACCATCAAAGCAGTGTAGCAACTGACAGCATCAGTTGAAACACGACTCAAGACACATTATGACGTCATCGTTACGTCACGACTAGCATAGAATATTTAATTAACAACCACATTTTGTTGAAATATTTTAAATTAATATTTTTAGCTACTACTGGTAAAAATTCCACGTAAATTGGTTATCATTTAGTAAATTATGAAAAAAGGGTTTTTTTATGAAACGCCGTGTATAAACCTGGTATCAGTTGACTGCAGTTGTCCAGCAGGCTGTTGAGGTGAAGTCCTTCCGGCACAAGCCAGTGGTCGTCGCGGCAAGTCAGATTCCACGAGCGGCGCTGCTCTGTGTCCACAGCACGACACGTGATGGTAGCCACGTCGGCGTGATGACGGCGACTTACCTTGACACCTTCCGGAGCCACGATGTTAGCACATCCAATGACTAAACAGCGTCACACGCGTAGCCCTAAATTGGCGTTGGGACCCCTGAAATGCCAAAAATTGAGGACGAAGACAGAAAACGCGGCTTGGGGTTTGGATAGAAAAAAGACAGCCCCCTCCTCGCCGGTAGGAAGTCTGGGGTGTGGAGCGCTGAATGCTCCCCTGGTAAAAAACGCATTTAACCTGCAAAAAGCCGCAAAATGCATGCAGCGGGTAGGCCTATAAATTTTGTTCGTTTTTTTCTGCGCAAATTCACATTCACAACTGAAGTTAACTGTCGCCCCTACTTCGCCTTCATGGTACAGCATGACACCATCCATGCAGTTGTCATAAATCATAACAACTCACTACTCTAATGAAAGTGCTAGCGACGTCAAACTGCTGTTCACGACTAGAAATAACAACAGCGGCCAAAGACATTTAGCAATAAGCGTATAGCAGCGAAAGTCTTCGCGTTTCAGCGCAAAATGCTGTTATCAGTCGTCGTACAACTTAGGTCCTCGCAGCTTTGCCGTCGCAAAACCGTCCATATCACGAGACTCGCTGCTGAAATATTCGTATTAAAAATTATTAAAATCCGTTCATTTTTCTTCAAGTTACAATTAAAAATGTCAGGGATATTTTTGGGACACAGTGAAAAAGTTGCTGTATAATATTCAAAACACACCCGACAAGTACCCGACAAGTTACGTGCGACTGTACATACTGCGGTACTCGATGAGGTAAGGCTTCCAGTCAGCATGAGCGAGCGGCAGCAGTCTGGCTAGGATGGTATCGGTGGGTCGGACATACAGCTGGTTTGTCTTGGTTTAGGTGAAGTCCTCCCGGTACAACTGAGAGGTGATAGAACCCGATGGAAAGTTGAGGTGATGTCCTGTCGATATAACCCACTGTAAGTCGGACATAGAGCTGGTTTGTCTTTGAGGTGTAGATCAGTCGCGGTTCGTTCCGTGCGCCGACACTGCACGTGGTCGCGTGGAGAGGTGCTGTGCTGCCGTGATCGTGGTGACCCCCGTCAGGAGGCCTCCCAGTGTTCTCGTCCTCGTCGTGACCGTCGACAAAGACGATGGTGGCGGGGCACGGAACGACCGGACGCCGAGGGGCCTGGCCTCCTACATCGCGGGCACCGGCGGCACTAGGCAAACGCCATGAAACGCTGATCTGTTGACCGCGCTCGGCCCTCAACGACCAGACGCAGCTGCAACACAGCACCCACCGTGCTAATGAATTACTTCACTTCACTGCAGTCTGCAGTCCGTCTCACATGCCTCCGTCACGACAGCTGCGTCGACCACCAACGCTAAATTACACCGTCCGATCAACGTACTTTCAGTTATCGTTATTTCCTTCACTTACAATTTCCCCGATCCCAGGCTTCTACGTATCTCCCATAACGGTCTGCTTTTGCAGGATTTCTTTGCTTTACATAACAGCACTCCTCCTTTTCCTATTTTAGTTTTTTCATTTCATTTATATTCAAAACTTTTCAAGTTTTTTTTTTGGGGGGGAGGGAACAATTTCGATGTTTTTTTATAAACATATACGACGTATCAAGTACATGTTTATAAATGACGTCGGAATCGCTCTAAAATATTGTATTACATTGTACTGAAAATGAATTAAAATTTACATTTAATCTGTTTTTTTAAACGACTCCTTAATGCTGTTTAATGGCATTAACGGTCAAAATAGAGAAAAATTTTATTGGGATTTGTCAAGCGAGTGCATTTCAAAGGTGACAACGAAGCAATTGTTGCTTTTGTAAACCCTGTCAAATACCATAACTACTAACGTCGCGTGTCTGTATGTTTAACGTCGCGCATTGCTTCTGTGTAACGAAAAATCTTTCAGGATCGTTCGATTGAACAGCTTCAAGGCGATATCCAGTCGTGAAGTTCTGACTGCATGCATAATGCTGTTGATTTTAGATAACGACAGGCTTTACGTAGATCAGATGAAAATCATAAAATCATTATCTGGAAACTAATGCTATCTGCATGAAAACGCCTCGTAGAATACCGACAACGCCTGTCCGTCTGTGGATCGGTAAGGAAACTGAGGATCGAAAGAGGCGGAGGTTTTCGTAAAATGCGCAAACCGTGACTGTCGCTTATTAACGTACGACGTCGGTCGTTAAACGGCGATTAGCACGACACCAGACGACATCGTTTCACTGATGGTTATGGTTTTTTGTCACGCGTCCCTAACCAAACAGCGTTTTCGCAGGCCCGATTTAAACATAGGCTGATTACCTCGAAATACGAAAAAGTGACAAGTCAAGTTTATTACATTCATCAATGCAGATTAGCCCCATCTTGGGTAGTTTTGAGTTTTTTACTTATAGGTAAAAATATGTGTTATCAAAATCGTTCAACTAATTTTAAACATTCTGTTTTTTGTCTGCACTTTGCAAACACGTCTATAACAATAACGAGTTTTCATACACTGTTTTTTTATGAAAATGAAAAATGCGGAGCTCCCCGATTGCGGAGGTTCAACTGCTCCCGATTGTCCATTTCTAAATTCCAAAAAAATGTAAACGATCCCCAGTATCCAGTGTGCCATTTCTTTTAGCTCGAAAGGTCGAAGGTCAGGGGAGACGGCCGCATAGTATGCCGGCACGGGGCTGCCGACATATGTTGCTTGTTTACCTGCGTCGGTTTTTCCAGCGGTCGTTGCGGTTGGCTGATGGTCGCTGGTAGAGAGCCAAGTAACCACGGCGTGAGGTCAGAGCACCAGCAGTAGCAGCAGCAGCAGGTTCACTTGCAGGCGAGTGTGATGATGATGATGATGATGATGAACAATCACCCAGGTACGACACTGCAATTAACACGACTCACAGTACCAGCGTCACTATAAAATACCATTGTAACTGTGTAGTCTATCGTCGAATTCATGTGCGCTGTGCGCATGTAACATTCGTTACGTGAAATTGATTTAGCGCAAGCGATTTCGCCTATAGCTACCCATTACTCTGTAGCGTGGTCCGTCCTCCGTCACAGTCGTGCGCTGTGCTTAAACTGTCCGACGGATTTACATGCCACTAAGTTTTGGCAAATACACTTGCGGAATGCAATGACACATTGTGTTATATAACAAACGTCTTTGACTTCCAAGGGGAAGGGACGATTTGGGGAGTTAAATTCCTCAGTCAAAAATGCACTTGTCTATTTATGATTCACAAGGAGACAGCACCGATCAGAGATTTCGCCTCTTGCGAAATCACTTTCGTTCTTGATTATGCCTAGTTTGATTGATTGGTTGATTACTTCATTTCGAATAGAGGTTGTTAATGATACTAATACTTTTCTAGAGCGGCAGCATACTGAACATGCGCGATCTACACTGTTGTATTGTTCATGTACGTTACCGAGAAAAAATTAACAGATTGCCGATAACGTAATGCTTCAGTAGGGGGCCTAGGCCTACTATCATTCGAAATGTGTTCCACTATAACAGCGTAATCAGTGGCGGATTCAGGGGGTGGGGGACGGCCCCCCCTCTATTGACTGGATGCAACATAAAGCAAGTGTAAATTTTTCGCAAAAATAACATAATTTTTGTACAAAATATTAAAACTTTTCTGTGGAGGGGACTCAGCAACATCCCAGACCGAACTCCTACCCTTCCGCCCCCTATTCCAAAATTCTGAATCCGCCACTGAGAAAAATTGTACAACAGCAACCTGGGACGCATTCATAGCTGACTTCGAGGTATGATTTAAAGTCGCGTGGACACGGCTGAATCAGTGAGTCGAAAACTGCGACCAGCATGCTGCAGTTGGTTCTGCCGGAGCAATGTTCATCGAGCTGTGACAGAACATCCGCTCTGCAGCCGAGCGATTCGCCGTACGTCGACGTTATGCACTTGCCGGCCGACATGCGACCGTACAACGCACGCGCGACCAGAATCACCAGCCCAGGCTGTCGACAGTTGATAGCCAACGTGTCCGACGAGCAGTACTCCACTGCAGAAACAGCGCACAAACAGCGAGATCGTCAAGCTTTGCTCAAGGCTAGCCGCAGTATCATGCACACAAAAAACACACAAAAACTTATATGACCTTCATTATTGAGTAATGACATTGAAATTCATTACGGTTCTACAGGTTGTCAAAATAGCCACATATTCATGCAAAATTTCATCAAGCTTAATGCAGCGGTTCGTGAGTTATCGTGATAAGAGAAAAACAAAGAAACAAAAAAAACTTAGCGATGATGCTAAAGACAACACTGTCGTCGATACCACAGTCAGTAACAATAGCAGCATGACATTAATATTGTATAAGTATAGAACCCTAACGCACCAAGACGATTGGGACGGTGAGCGGCCTTTCTATAGGAGTGGAGAGCACTGGAGACGTGCCAGTGGTCGACCATCTACCACTTGGAAACATTAGATCTGCCGCGAAAGGGGTGTCATAGCGACTGAGGCCTTGCAACTAGCGGAGGACAGACCGTTCTGGCGAACGATCGCAACGGCGGGAGGCTTCGGCTGAACGCTTCGCGCCGCATGATGATGACGACGCAAGCGGTCCAAGTGGTTAGGGGGCCTATACGTAGGTCTATAAGATTAGTAGTCCCACAACTTTCAAGCGGCTTTTTTTATCTCAAAGCGGACATTTGTAAACAGCGTGTGTAATGTAACGACTGCGGCTATAACTGTTTCGGAAACCACGACAAGCAACTATTCTATGTAGCTTAAGCGTATACATGACATCGTATACGTTCCGCTTTTACGCGGCGTCAGCCTGCATTGCAGATCGTCGTAAGTCAATTGATGCGGCGTGGCGACGGTCGGCGCAGGTGGCCGGGCTATAACTATACGCGTCAACGCCGGTGGCACGAGGACGCACGCCGCGGCGATTAGAATCATGCGATTGAGCGCTCGTGGCGGCAGCAGCAGCAGCAGCAGCAGCCGGCAAAAACACGACAACAAAAGCGATAGGACAGAACGAGTGGTCAGCGCGACGACAAATCGTCCTTCCCCCCAGCCTCCAAGCCGTTTTCATCCGACGTCGCGTACTGAATTGGACCCTACGTACACGCCGGTGTCCCGTTATAGAAGCGCTTCCCAGAAAAATCACCCCCGGCCGACAATTTACTGGCAAAATCCGCCCGCCCGGCGACTGTGCGGTAAATTGTTGGCCTGGGAGAGACTTTTCTGGGGGCGATACTATAATGGGGAAACTTTTTATAGGGCAGGAGATTTAATAAAGGGGAGATCTATCAATTCCGCTATTATCTCTACCGGGGCGGATTTTTCATAGGGTAAACATTTCAATGTGACACTGGCCGGGCCACGCAGACGGAATGATGAAATGATGAAAGCGGCTGCAGCTGCTGCTGCTGCTAGGGAGAGACTGAGCGTGCGTCTCGCAGCGTCATTGCGTTGCGCACTCCATCAATCAACAGCCAGCGACAAATTCGCTCTACACCCCAGTACAGCTAGTCAGCTACAGTATAAATACCGCACGTCACCCGACTATACATAGCCGCCAAACAATCACCATTTTTCTCGTTTCCAGTGGCGGTTTTAGGCCCGGGCCGGGGGCCAGTTTCGTGGCTGCCCATGATTTTTTGCAAAGATAACATAAATATCTGATGTCTTTGTGTGTTTCAAAGTTTCGAAACGTGGGCAAATTTGCGGCTTCCATTGTACGTCCAAAAGCCAAAAATGCTTCAGCTTCAGAGCGGCTTCGCTCGCTGACCCCCTGACCAGTGGCTCTGCCCCTGGATCCCGCTGGGGGCTCTGCCCCGAGACCCCCGTTATAGGCCCGCGCTACCGCGCTCGCCATGGAGCCGTGCCCCCAGATTTTGTGGGCTAGAACTGCCACTGCTCGTTTTAGTTTTTTTTCTAATTTTAATTATCGTTGTATTTTTTCTTTTCAGTATTTCTGTTCTCAGACAGTTTCTTGATTTTTTTCTTTTTACATTGTAATTAACTGTAGTTCTATTTCAGTTTCTCTCGTATTTCAGTACCGTCCACCGCAACGCAAGCAAGAAAGTACGCAATGAAAGCACTGAACGCAATGAACTCGAGAAAAGTACGCAACAAACGCAGCTGACGCAACGACCAAAGCGCAAGGATAAAAGCAGTCGTTGCGTCAGCTGTGTCGCTTGCGTAGCTAACATCAGTTGCGTTCGTTGCGTTGCGTACGCTGCGTGCGTTGAAACTCCGCTTATCTAACGCAGTGTTTGAATTGGGAAAAATTAGCCGGGGGGCTGAACTTTTCGACTGTCGAAGCCCGACCAAAATTATGATGTAAATCCTATGTATATAGTATATAGCTGACCCCCCAAAACATAATTTGACTGTGCGTTGGGGGGTTGAGAAAACAGTTGGGGGGGTCAACCCCCCGGCAATTCAAACACTGATCTAACGACCCGTACATTGAAATTGAGATTTCTCGTAGTCGTACTTGTGTCAATGTGAACGTAGCCTGAACGACTGCAGGTTGATGCATGACATCAGTTAAAATGAAGGACTGCTGCTGCTGCTGCTGCTGCTGCTGCCACTGATGATAGGTCTATGGGGACGTGGCGTTGCTTTGCCTTCGCCCACTAACTGCTGCCTCGCATTCAGCCAAGCGTGCGCTGAGGGCCAATATCGATGACGTTCTGCTTTACGCTACAGAGAAATGGACGTTTGTCGGCCGCTGTTTTGAAAATCTTTATTTCTAGAGGCGAACAACTATGCCTGCTATCGTCTCTATACGTCTCATATTTTTTACCAAATGCAACAGCAGCAAACTAATAAAACAAAGCAATTAGAAAAAGCAAACAAAAAAGAGTAAGATGTATAAAGCCTATAGCCTAAGCAGTCTTTAACTAGCAAAAAAAAATCGGAACGACAAAATCCAATATTGTACTATATGTAATATTTCTGAAATTAAAAACGTGTTTGCCATCAAACACCAATTTTTTTCGAGAAATATAATACTAACTTTTAACATTTTTTCAGAACGTTGTTAAACATGTACAACACATTATCTACGTAGTGTTAGTAGAGACACTTTATTTGCTTGCCAGCACTGTACTATAAGAGTGCAAGTTAACCAACACTTCAATTTTATTAAAGATTTTGAGCATTTTCTGTACTTTGTGCACGATTAAATATTAAATATAAGAAAGCCCAGCTGTCGCTAAGGAAGACGCGCTACAGCCTATACAGTTCCTGTTGCAGTACTGATCTTTAAAGTCATCCAAGATCGATAATTTGCATTTCATGTGTCAGGTCGTATGCCACTTCCTGTTAGTGATTAATAGTAAACTTGGCCTTATCTCTCACTTTTCCGAGACATAACAAGTTTTTAGTTGAAAACGCACATTTTTTACCTTCTCAATTCAACCGAAAATTTGAAAATGTTCCTTTTGCACAGCACCACCCAAATTTTGTACCAGACAGCCTCGACAGAAAACTAATTATTCTTTAAAAAAATTTTCCCTAAGACGTACTGCTTAGCCACAATACATCCGTAACGTCAGACGGACAGATGACGAGCGACAGACAGACGGACGACATCTGTCTACAACATAGCTGTAACACGTCAATAAAACAGTAAATAAATGTGTTCTTAGCCTATGCATTATAGCCTACTGAGACGCGATAACGAAACGGGTGCAAATTTTCAATCTACAGCATTAGAACAAGTGAGAACGATTATCACGCGTACACACGTTGATATTTCATAAGATGTTTAATGCTTATGACATTGTTGTCTCGTATCTCTATGATCCGTATAAAAAACGCCGGTAGGGCCGGTGGATCGGCCAGTTGTCAGCCTCTGCAACTGCATGGCCCCCGTGTCTAATGGCCGTGGCTAACTAGCTTTTCTCGTCTACGGGCAGCGTAAATCGCGCCATGCTCAACAACGAGCTGATCATATATTATCCAATTGTTCCTGTCCAGCTGCCTGCACCCGCCCGATCGTCTGAGAGCTTGTTCCTAGCAGGCGTAGGCTAAGAGATGGGTCGATCGACGAAGATTTCGACTCGACGTAGGTATAGGTTAATTTTAACGATATGCGCTGCATAAATTCATATTTTACTTACTTACTTACTTACCGATTTAAAAGGTTGTCTGTAAGCGACTGCATGATATTTTGGTGTAAAATTACCCTTTTGTCACTCTTCTAAAATGACGTCACAAACTTTCATCCTCCCCTTTCTTACGAACAAAATAAGATGTCGGCGCCAAGAAACAACATAATATGCGACTGTCCGTTTAATGGCATATTCGTTTATTGTAAACAGTTGCTAATTCATCCACAACTAAACAATACACAACAAAAGCATGAACTGCTAAAATAATGAGATCTAAAGAGAAAAACTTAGTAGTACCGTTTTTATTCCATATGAGTTATGAAATTACAATCCGACAGATTGTCATAATCCGGCAGAGAAAGGTTGTGCGAGCGAGGCGGCCTAAGACTTTAATGTGCGACGCAGAGGATGGCGGTGGAAAGATAGAGTGAAAAACATGATTATATAGAGTTCGCGACAATTTCATTCATTGTTCTCGCACAGCTCATATTAATATGTCGAACATAAGCAGAATCTCGCCTCGTTCGCTGCGGTGTTCGGCCACTACTTCAATTTTATCGTTGTCTACGTCATAATCTGATAGTCATCAGTGTCATTATAAACCGGCGGCCCATCTCCGTGTGCATGACGTCGTCCTTAGCTATAGCCTTTTCTCTCCATGTGAGTGTCTGTCTGTCTGTCTGTCGACGGGTAGAGCTGTATATATTGCGCGTTCGTCCGTTGGTCCGTCCCTTCGCCGGCTGCTAATTGCGGGCGCTCGTCGGTCGTCAACGCTGATCGGGTAATTGTCCCGGCACGACCGGTCGCTCGCCCTACAGACGTCCACCGCATTGACGCTGCCGCAGCTCCGAGAATTCTCTTCTTCTTCTTCTTCTTCGTTCTCTCTTCCATCAGAATGATGATAAGGCTGCTATTAGATGTCTCCATTTGACTCTGTCATGCACCATGGCAATTGCGCTTCGTCAAACTGTATGTTTCTTGTGTCTATGTCTTGTTTTATATGAAGCAATATAAAGCAGCTCCGAGAATTAATTGCCCATAAAACTGCAGCAGCAGCAGCCGCATGCAGCAGACCCTCTTGTCCGGCAGCGCATTGGACAGCGCCAATATCGTCGTCGTCGTCGTCGTCGTCGTCGGTATGTGCGTACGTCGTCTTGCGGCCCGCTAGTCCGCCTGCCCCACGATCCACCAAGTTTACGACCGCAGCTGGAAGGCCGCAATGAATGAATGACGCCAGCAGAGCGGCCGAGATTCCAGAGACGACCGGTCAGGACAAGTGATGGACGCAACAGTGGCATCAGGCAGTGTGCAACTGTCGCTGCTGGAATGCAGACTAATCAAATGAAACACAGATCGAACTCTGCCGATCACATCGTGCATCAAGCAACCTCGACCAACAAGTGCTACTGTGCGAATTGCTTTATTTACGAACATTTCACTTCGATTACATGAAATGACATTTTATTAATTTATTTCATTACGAAAATCGTGCTGTTCCTCAAAAAAATTCAGCTATGTGCGAGTTCCACTGATCGATAATAATCGATGCTGCTGTTGCAAGAAAAGCTGGCAATGGCCGAAAATACCAAGTTGGAAAATTGTACTGATCAATCAAGGTTGAACGAAGAGTACGACTTTGATATCAAGAATAATGAAGTACGATTTAGGCCGACAATGATGTAATCAGCACGACGCCAACAAGAGGACGTAGGCCTGCCCGGGCGGACACATCAGACTTTTCGATCTGCAGTTACAAGACTATGCCAGCGACTATAATCGTGACATTTGAAAGCTTTAATATTTTGACTTCTAGCAATTTTTGTGTGTGAAGTTACAACGTAAGTTGCAAGCAATCCATCCATTAGTACTTTATATCAACCCTTTCTGTTGATGTGTCTATATTATGATTGTTTTACAAAGTGTATAATTCGCATTCGAACTTCGTTCGACATTCACTTGTTGAGTTTCAACGTTCGACGACCCATTCGTGTGATTTCCATTTATCGCCTAAGCCGGGGTACGTCTGTGCAAGTTTTATGCAGTACGTTTCACTGAAGTTTTCCCAGAGTTTCATGCAAAGCGAGAAGTTTCCACAAGCTCCGTCTTGACCTGCGTTCAACAGCGAAGTCCTTGGCGTCAGACTTTCCAACTCAAACGCCGAAGAAATGAATTGCGTTCGAACGCTATCCTGATGACTGAGCTGGGGGTCCCGGGTCCGTATATGCTAATCCCGAGTTCCTGGCGGAGCGGTGCAATCCATCGGGCTGGACCGGCCATGGACTGGGCTTTCCTTTCGTCGGTTGATCGAGCGTGCCTGAGCGCCGCACGTTAAGCTGGCGTGCATGACGAGATAAGCCCCATCCAGTGCCGATACGATACACTGAACCAGAGCTGCTGGACGGCACAGCCCGCCCCGCGCCGGATTCCCGACGGGATCCAGACGCATCTGCGTGTCCATCTGTCAATTCATAAACCTCATCTAATGAATCTAGGAGAGGAGCCCCTCTCTTAATCCCGGCTCTTACCATGACCCTAAAAATAGCAACTAGAGTACGAGTCCATGCTATATACGATACGATAAAATACGATATTGTATTTGCTATTTGCTGTACCGGCACTGTCACAGTTGCGATTGTAGACTGTATCTCAGACGAATATGAATGAACGAATACGAGTCCATGCTATAAGCTATACGAGTGCACTTTATCATAGCGTGTCCATCTGTTCCAGTCGGTGACGTTCAGCCGACATGTAGGCTAGTGGACCTAGGACGTCCGTCCATCCGTCTCTCCAAACCAGTCCAAGCCCATTTCTCTGATTAGCCGGCTGCGATGACTGAGTGCGCCGCTTGTAATCAGCGACAGCAACCTGTGTCTGCGTGCATGCGGACTCTGCGCCACCAAGTCAACATACTGTAGCCTACGTCCATACCTCTACTAGCTTCGACATTCGTTCGTCGTTTTTTCTCGAAGTGCAAAGTCGGATTTTTGGCTGATTTTTTTTGCGACTGACCGTTTTTTGCTCGAAATGCAGAATCACAATATTTACAATACACTAGCGCCGATTTGCCTCAAAAAGTGTCCAGTGCATTAAAGCGTCGAAGTCAGTAAAGGGGTTTTAGTGTGTGTTTTTTGCGATTTTCGGCTGCGGCTTACATTTCAAGAAAAAATTGCGCTGAAACGGCTAAAGATAGATCAAATCAATCTGCACAAAAATTTTCAACATTAAACGTAGGTTTTGGCAGTTTAAGTCTAAAGCCACTACAGGTTCAAGGAGAACTGCGCACGCGGGCGTTAAAGATGATTAAGAGTTAAGACGCCAGTGTTCTATCCAGCTCGTCTTTGTCTCAAATAAACCCCTAAGCCTCCGCCATAACCGCCGTCACCGAAAATTTTTTTCGGTTAGCCGCCGCCGCCGAAAAAGTTTATGGCTAAGCCGGCTTAGCCGATATAAAATTTAACGGGTAACCGCCGGAAAAAAATTCGGCTAGCCGAATTTTGTCAAATTAACGTAACGCGAACTAGTCATTTAACTGCCTGCGTGCATTGCAGCGACGTCGTTTGATGTTGACCACTATCTAAATTCACGTATCCCGGAGGAGTTAGATAAAAAAAATTCTTAGGACACTTGCAAAATCAGAAAAAGTCATTTCCCATTCTAAGTAAAGTCGCTCAAGTGTTGCCTACTTAGGAATAAGCTCGTCATCAGTGTCTGTCAAGTGCATGTTCAGCACTACAGGACTTGTATCAAATGCAAACGATCGTTTATCAGGCCGAAAAAACCGAATCGAGTGTTGGTCATATACATGAAAACTTAAGAAGTCTGTTACAATAGACTGTACGTGACTACGCAGTGCCTATAGCTGAGTATGTAGCTGAATCGTGTATTTATCTGTGCGCCTAATGCTGTTATTTCTCGATTTACAAACAGTGGACAGTTCTTTAAAAGTCTTGCAATTGTTTATAATGCAGTGGATTGCGTTAACTAAATTTTGTTTCACGTGACCTGAAGGACAGATCTCTTCGACGATTAACTGCACAGCGGAAGCTCTCTAGCGCGTTTTTTTAGTTAGCCAAATTGTATTGAGAAACAAGAATAGTGCAAAATTTAAAGTGTGAGCTAAGGTAGTCTTATGTATAGCACCAGTAGACTATAATTATAAGGTTAAAAAGTTAAAAGTACTGTATACCTAGCTCTTTATAAAAAAAACCATCACAGAGCTACGGAGCGTCACCTGCTGTATTGGATCACAGTGGTACCCGCCACCCGACACAGGTGAACGCGCCCCGTTTTAACCACAGCCAGATAGGCTGGTACTCGATTTACCTATCCCAGAAGGATAAAAGGCTGAGTTGACCTAGGCGGCTGGTTACATACCGAGATGGTTTACCTGCCCGCAGACAGTCACCTATCCAAGCACTAACCGGGCCCGACGTACGTTAACTTCGTTGATCGGATACAACGCGTTACCGCTATGCCACGCCACCAACCCTTAAAGTCTACTAATGGCTAACTAGCCTACAAGTTGTAACAATGATGTGTGTGTAGAATAGGCCTGGAGTTTTTTTTCGAGTTGGTTCTTTATTCAGATCTAGACTCTGCGTAGTGGCATTGAATCTGAACACTCGTGTGTATCTGCATTATAGCCCTATCCTACAAATTTTAAACCATTTTTGTTCATATAATTAACAATGAAGAAATTATTTCCTGCACAGTTAACTGCATACGACTTAATTAGCCATTTGCACATTATTCATTCAAGTTATTACGCATGGCCATTAAATGTACATTGCAATAGTTGGCAGTGCAATTTTCGGCTAGCCGCCGTAACCGCCGAGTTTTTTTGGAACCGCTTCCGCCGGAAAAATATTCGGCTACTGCGACACTTCCAAAAAAATTTGGCTTAGGGGTTTATTCTCAAATGTTCGTTGCACTGTCTTGTATCAAAAAGCGTGAAAGCGCGCCTTCGGTGAAAAAAAATTACAGCTCGCATTGAATCGACTCTGTGCCGGGCGATGATGACTTTGAACTTGAAGACACACGCTGGTAGTGTCGTCGCCGAAGCTCTACGACGTGGGGTAGCCGGGCCCTATAGACCGGGAATGACTCAAGACACCAGCGGACGCAGTAGGTCTACATGTGATCATACAAGCGAAACGGCGCCAAACTGAAATCAATGACGCACGGATAATCCTCTCGCAGCCCGTGACGCTGATCGTGAGAACTAATCGATCATTTGTCGTCCGTCTGTCTCTCTGCCTCTCCTCTTCTGTCCGTCTCTCTATGTGTGCCTGTCAATCTGTCTATGTCCGGTCAACGTACTGTCTTTATTGAACACGCCCATCCACTGACTAGCTCAGTGAATCACATCTGCGACCCGACAAGTTTTTAATAGCTTTATAGCAAAATTGACGACGACGACCGATATGTTTATGCTTACTTATTAGAAATAAAATTCGGGAATATTATAAGTGCGAAATCAGCGACTGGAGTATTTTCAGGCAGAATTGTCGTGTCATAGATATCGCCGAACTTAGTGATTTCCGTTCGCGAATAATGTTAAATAAAATTTTAAAAAGCGGTTGTAGTCGACGCCGTTTGCTGTTTATTTTCTTCTAAAAAAGCAAAAAATGCCCACGCCCATTATCTGATCTGCGGCCTTGTGGGTTAAAATGGTTGGGGAACAAAGGGGCGTGGCAATTTTCTGGCAAACAGCTGCAGTGTTTGAATTGTAAAATATTAGCTGGGGATTGAACTTTTCGACGGTCAGAGCCCAACCAAAATTGCGATGCAAATCCTGTGTATATAGTAAATAGCTGACCCCCAGTGCATAATTTGACAAGGTGTTAAAAGGGTTGAAAAAAACAGTTGGGGGTTGAACCCACCCAACCCCCCAGCAATTCAAACACTGGACAGCTGCAAATTTCCGACACAGAAGATAGAAGTCGTCTGCATAATACTCTGAGGTCAAACTGAAGACGTCAGGCAATATAGAGCGACTTTTGAGTCACAACCAGCCAAAGGAGCAATAAATATATGAAAGCCAGTGGCGCCTGTGGCCAACGATCATATGATAGTCACTGAATATTTAAGATTGTCCAGTCTGGACACAAGACAACGGCAGGTGTATTCATACTGGAGGGTCGTGAGATGAGCGGAAAAGCAGGAGCAAAGGTCTTGCTGAAACGTAGACCGAAGTTGAGTAGCTGACCATCATAAAAATAGAAGTAATTACACAGGCCTCATGTTTATCTTGTTCAGGCAAACCGCAATATCAAAGTGACGCACACACATACTTAGATGTTGTAAAACAAAATAAAACATTCTTTGCAAAAGGGTACATCGCAAAATCACTGACAAAACAGAAGAAGAATAAGCAAAAAGAAACTTAAAGTCCAATGTTCAAATCAATAAGCAAGAGTTCAAGTAAATCAGATAAAACTCGCAGAGATTACAGTTCAAAAAAACATATTCAGGTTCAAAAATGAACAGGTCAATGTTAAATACTATTAAAATTTACAACAATATCTCAACTGCTTGGATCCATATATTGACATACAGTTCGGGTGAGTTGGCGGTATAAAAGAGAAAGAGACCGGTTTGCGTCGAACGGTCGCTGCAGCATCATAACTGTTGCCGTTCACGTACACTAGGCCCTAGAGCAGTAACTGTTGCCGCGAAATGTCGGCCGACAACTTGCCCTTTGGGTCCTCCGGACACCGGATCCATAAGTCGTTCGCTGCTGCACGGGGCCGGCGTGTGTTTTCGTCGGGTCATACGTCTAGGCCGTGAACATGGAGACTAGAGACCACCCACGAAGTATACTGAATCAGAGAACGACGGATTGCTGGATGGAAGAACAGAGACGCCGAGTAGTGATGCACGATACCGAGAATTATCCGACGACAACATGCGGCATTTTATGACTCTGTCGTCAAAATTTTGCCATTATTGTTGGCCGACCGTTAGCCTAAGTCGAGCCTTGGGTACGATACGTCGTCTGTCGTCAGTCATGTGTAACGCATGTATTGTGGCTAAACGGTACGTCGTAGGGGATCGGCAACAGTACTGTTAGATAGAGCGATAACGAGTTCCTGTAGGCTGTCTTTATCTGCAGCGGTTTGACTGCAATTTTAAATGCAAAGTTTCTGTCTGCAGCCATCAACCACGTGCGCCGAATTATCGTATCGTATCCTAGCTTTAGTTGTAGCGTTTGATACAGCAGTGTCACAAAGGCGTGCAACGCCGTGTATGGAACTGCAGTCACTTTAGAAAATCGCTTTCTTTTTGTGACCGGAAGTCGGACGCTAGTCTTTGTATCTAGGCGATACGATCGGCCCACCCTAGCAACAGCTGGCAGCTGGTTTTTGTTTCTGTTGGTACACAATATACTCGCCATCCATTATCCAAAATATGAAAATATATTGTTGAAGTATGTGGCAGACCGCGATATATAGCAAACATATACAGCATAATAACAATTCGTTGTACGTGCATCACTTCGGCTAATGCGTAGGACTAAACGGTCGCCGATTGCAGAGAGCGATAGAATCAAAGCCAATAGATCGAACTGTCAGCCGATCAGTCACCGGACCACGCCATACCATGTCCATGCAGTCTCTATATAGCCACGTGACAAATAATTATTGTTTCAAACATCGACTTCGAAATTATGCGCGTTCATTACTTGCGGAAAATCCGACAATTTAATAGACAATGGACGAACACTGTCAGCGGGGGAAATGTAGCTCCATAGATACTTCCCTGTGCGCATTCTCAGACGATCGCATCAAAATGACTGCGATATCGAAAAAATCGAGCTATTTCCTTGCGACAATAGAACTTTTTTGTCTCTTTTGGTCATTTGCACTTAGACCAAGCTGGCTAAGCTTAACACAGTAATACAGCATTTTATTTTCCTGTATTTTACTTTCCAGTCTTAGTTTGCGCTGTGATTGTATCAATTGTACCAAATCGTACTATGCAAAAAGATGATGCAATCATCCGGTCTTAAATCACAGTATCACATTCAGCTTGCACTAATACTGTTTTCATAATTATTGTCAACTGCAGTCGTGCGTCATAAAGCAAACGACGCCATTTGACCGTATAATTTAAGTACGATACCATGCCACACTGTCTGGAATGGTATAAGGTCATTGCGTATTCGCTCACTCGTTCCAGCAGTGCAATGTCTAGAACGGACATTAACTTACCGGTTTGTAGCGAGGATGCTGTCGTATGACCGATGACACTGACGCACAGTAAGCCGGTGGCAGTTACGAGTGACGCGCGGTAGGTAAGAAGCTGTGATAGTGATGATGCCAAGTGTTGTCCTCGGCATTGAAGACGACTTTTCAACGATACACCGCAGCCGTTAGATGTCGACATGTCACTGCTGACGAGGCCGCTCTATACAGAACTCAATAAAGACGTCGTATATGTGCCGGCAAACAGATGCAAATGTATCTTACAGGCAGTTCGCGGTAGGCCTGTATGTCTATAGAACTTAGTTTGGTGTTCGCTGCGCCACGTCCGCAGCAGCTAATGATACGAATGTCGTCAGTGTTCACTTTGCTGTCGACGTTGATTCACATCAAGAGCAGCAGCTGCTACTCAACTTTAAATCTTCGGTTCAGCTGATCCGCCGCTCGATATTTAGACCACCAATCCGCTGCGGGTGATCCAGTACGCGCGAGAGGTAGTCGGACACTTTGGGTGGTTTCTATTGTTCTTTGGAGACGGACACCCTTCTTTCGCGACACGGGACGTTGAACCAAGCAGCAGCAGCAGCAACTGCTAGGTGCACGCAAGCTTCCATAGACCTACGCGCGCAGGACGCTCGCTGCTCAATCGCTGCCACTGTCTGAAACAACTGGCGCTGTCTGTCTGTCTGTTACTGTACAGCGTCGTCATAGGTTGTGTCGCCAACCGCCTCTGGGTAATTACAACGCTCTTCAAATGTCGCCGCCGCTGTCGCCTTGTCCTTTTTCCCCTCGCCCTGCCGAAACCAATTTCCGGCACTAATATTAACTGCTGACTGTTAGTAGTCGACACCGCTATAATTAAATGAAGCAAAACTGACTGCCATCATACAGGGCATAAATTTTCAAATGACACTACAAGACGCTGTTAAAAAATGAACCGGACACGTTTAGCTTCCTACACATCAATTGTTCGCGACGTTTGAAAAAAATTTTTAAGTTTGATAGGTAGCATGCGCTCTATGGCGAAAACTGCGGACGTCTTGCTGGTTTGTTTTTTCTGTGGCTCGTAAGGACAGCACTTCATTTCACAGTTGCAGCGATCATCGATTGAAGTCTGCATGCGTCTGCATACAGTGGCATGTTGTCCGTCAGCGATGTTGAAGTGTAGCGACATTCATACACATAGGCCTATAGGCCTACCGCCAACTAATCTGCAACGCAGCGCTGCCGACCATCTATGCTGAGAACCAACTGACCGACCGACCGACCGACCGACCGACCGAGAAAAATTTCCCTGGTTGATTTCAACACGAGACGCCAAGGTGCTCAGACTGTGGCGTGAGATGAGAAAACTTGGCATTCACGCTCGCGCACATTAGGCTAGGCTTACTTCTGCTCCCGCTAACGCACCTGCTACATGTAAGTCTGTCGCACTGTCGGGCCACCCACTGCGCCCCTAGGCCCGTGGAATGATTCAATGACGCGGGTGACGCCATCACATTGATCGGTCACGGATTCGATTTTTGCCCAGATAGCGCTATACGTATCAACCTCGGGCACTGAATTATCCACGCACGTAACCTACAGTCACGTGTCTATAACGGCTCTAAATCGAAAACTGCAACTATAGGCCTATCACTCGGTATAGCTTATACTCGCGGTAAGAATTATTCTCATGTTTCCTCCTTGGCTGTCAACGGAAATCGTATAACAGAAAATAGGAGCCTACAGAGTCTTTTAAGAATTTTCGGATCAGGGCTATGATCAAGATAAGAACCCTGGATTCAGATCGTATAGGTTTAATCTGCATCGCAACCAGAATAGGCCTAGGCCTACTATAATCGATCGGTCCTTTGGGCAAACTCCGCTGTTTCAAAAATTCATTCAAGTTCGTTTATAACTTCTGGAAGACATTTTGCACAGCAAAATGCTGCAAAAACGTAGGCTTAACGTTCTTGGCGTAGATAGGTAGGTAGGTAGGCGTTCCTTGACTGGGTAGAAGATGGCAAACCTCGGCAAGGCCCTCTGTTCAGTTTAATGAATAGTACACGTGCTGCATTCAAGTTAGCTATGCGATATTGTAGACAGCACGAAGATATGATTCGAGCTGATAATTTGGCTAGTAGTATTGCTGATAAAGAATACAAGTCATTCTGGAAGCATATACATAACGAACAGAAAGGCAAAGCTGTAAATCATGCCGCAGTTGTTGGTGGATGTACTGGTGAAAAAGAAATAGCTGAAATGTGGGGTCACCACTATGAGCAGTTGTACAATTCTATTCAGGATAAATACTCTAAAAATCTCTTTTATGAGTGCCTCGCCAAGACTGCTGGCTGTGACAGGTTTGTTATTTCTGTGCGGGATCTAGCAGTGTGTATTGGCAAACAGCAGAAAGGTAAAGCTGTTGGGCTTGACAATATTGCCATGGAAGCTTTCATGTATGCCTACGGTGGTTTAAAACTGTCGGTGCATTTATGTTTTTTTGTTCAATATGTTTATTAGTGTAAAACACATGTCTGTAATGTTTGTAATTATACCTCTAGTCAAGTGTAAAAGCGGTAATCTGTCAGATGTTAACAATTATAGAGCTATTGCAATTTCTACAGCTATGTCCAAAATACTGGAGAATGTCATTGCTGAATCTGTTTTTTCTTTCTCTGAAATAGAGAACTATCAGTTTGGCTTCAAGGCTGAGCATTCTACTGGGATCTGTTCGCAAGTATTTAAGCAGATTGTTAATTATTACGTAAATCGAGGCAGCCATGTATTTGCTTGCTTTATAGATTTCAAAAAGGCCTTTGATTACGTTAATTATTTGAAACTATTTATCAAACTATTGCGAGATAATATCGATGCAAATATCGTTGGTATGCTAGCATACTGGTATAGTCGTCACTCGTCAGGAACTGTGTCAGATGGATATCGACCATGTCGAAATTTTTTATGGCATCTAATGGTACTCGCCAAGGTGGTATTTTGTCTCCATTTTTATTTTGTCGTTATATTCGTGATCTCCTTCAAGAGATAGTGCAGTCTGGTATTGGTTGTAACATTGGTGGTATTTTTATGAATATTTTAGCATATGCTGATGATATTGTTTTACTTGCCCCAACTCGGAGGGCAATGCAAGCCCTTCTTGTCATACTTGAGAAACATAGTAATATCTTAAATATGAGTTGTAATGTAAATAAAACAGTGTGTATGGTGTTTCAACCTAAACGTCGTTCACAGATTGTATCTGAGTCGTTCCCACAGCTGACTTTGTGCAGTTTTGCACCAAGTATTAAATATTTAGGGCACATTATACTTTCTAATATAATGGATAATGATGATATACAGCGTGAAGTTCGCAATCTGTTTCTGAGAACAAATATGCTTCTTCGACGTTTTATTAAATGTTCTCGTAAAGTTAAGCTGGCTTTATCCAGATCGTACTGTGTGTGTTTGTATGATGCTTGTTTGTGGTCTAATTATACTGATGGGTGCTTGTCTAAACTTAAGCTGTGCTATCATAAATGTATAAAGATGTTTTTTGGTTTTAAGAGAAGTGACAGTTTATCTCAGATTTTAGTGGAACTTGGATTACCAAGTTTTAATACTCTCCTACACAACAGTCATATTATTTTTCGCGTACTTGGTGCAAATGTCCTAATATACTGGAGTCACGTATTTGTCATACAGCTGTGTTTTTAATTGTGCTCTTAGATTGTACAGCTTCTTAGTTTAGTTTGGTTAAGTTTAGTTTTTTTTATGTTTTCTGTCTGTCTGTGCTGCCTTGTCTCTTTCTGTGGGCCTCTCGTGCCTGAGTCAAATAAATGATTGATCGATTGATTTAAACCCATATGGCATGCACGCACAACTGAGACGTGCGCGTTATCTGTTCCAGTGTTTCATGCCTGGTACGAGATCGTCTTGGTTTGTACGAGATCGACAGAAACTTAACAGGACGTGCCGACTGCGACGACGACGTACAGTAAAGTACGGGAAAGTCGGCTGGGTCGCAGTGAGAGTTGCAATTGACGACTATAGTGTACGGGTCTAACTGGCCGTGCCCGAGTATGACTGATGAACAGTCGTAAGCGCCTCCTCGAAGTCTTTATTGCTCAGTGCCTCAGCGCCGTTTATATACGTCCCAGCAGTCAGTCGGTCAGTTGCGTTCAGTGGTCGTCGTTAGTTGGGGGAGGGGGTAGCTGAACAAATACGCCAGTCCAGTCCATTGCGCATGCTGGTGACCCACCCACTTACTCGACGTCGGTCACTTACTGCAATCCGGCAATACCCAACGGCCGATCCACAACGGATGGAGGCACAGCGGCACGTGGCACCAATCCTCTTCCAAACCCAGACAAAACATAGGCCTACTTTCTTCATATAGCCTATTTCTTTCCGTATTAACCTTGCCATACGCCTGCTGGAATGCACCGAAACACGCGTAACGCCGTACGTAAAGATGCACTAAGTTGCGTGTCAAATATCCTACTCCAAAATCGTTTGCGCCGCTTTGCGACATGAGATCTGCCTCGTGTGTGTGTGCACTAACTCCCCGAAACTCCAGCAAAACCTGTGACATGAAACGGTCATCGCAAACGAGAGACAAGAGCGCTCTATTGTCGCAGCGCACACCGAGCAATGTCTTTATTATCATTTTTCTGTGTGACGTCACACGTTAGGGCCTAGGCCTATATGGCCTATAGCGATTCGGCGGGTTAAATTCGTTTAGTTAGTCTACTATTTCACACAAATTTTTAAAAAATGGTATTTTCCGGTATAGGACGAAATGGCGATTTTGCTGTCGATACTAAACACATTCGACAAAATAACGGAACGAACAACGATGGACAGGACAGGACCTGCCATGGACGATCCCAGCTGCAGCTTACGTAGAAGTTACGTTAACAGTTGACACACAGTACGGTTATTTGTTCCGTTCCAAAAGCTATTTTTTCTCAGCTAGTATCCTTTTCACGCCAGCTCAATCGCCTTCAGGCATCTATAATTAATGAGTCCGTGGTAGTAGACTTACTATACCGTATACACTGTCAGAGATTAGGTTTTTCAGGCTCCGCCGTTGCAGTCTCAATCGGATCAAGTAGGACCTAAAACTGTCTGCAGCGTTGTCTTACTTTAGAACTCGAAGACACACAACAGCATTCGACAGGGCGCGCTATATGGTGCAAGCTGAACTGAAAAATAAAAAAAAACATCTTTAAAAAAACAAACAGCATTCACAGAATTTAGAAAATCTTTGGATAGTACTAAAGTTCGGTGAAAAAACTTATGCCGACCTAAGACCTATACGGTTATTTCATTAAGACTTGTTGAGATTTATAACGCAGCCTACTAAGCCTAGCATAAACTAATGCGGCAACAGTTCATTTTTTCATCTCCTTGCGCCGCAACGAGACAAAAAAACTGCAAAATGTTCCAGCGAGCTGAATTTATTAACGGGTTGAGCCGGTTGATGTCGATCCCACGATCTTTTTTCCTATTTTTCCCTATTAATTTTCAGCGACATCGGTTTAGGTTAGTAGCTCAATCAGCCATCCAGTTCGCCTGTTTCTACGAGTTCACGGCAAACGCTGCCCTGCAGTTCGAGAATACGTCGTGTGGTCTGATGAAGTTGTGCACGTAATCGACATTTGCTTCGTTTATCATCGCGATAACATCGCGTCAATAAACTTCATGCTCGCGTGGCCCCCCCCTGGCGTAATGACGATAGAAAGGTATCGCTATAAGCGAGAGATAACGCGGTAACGTGAAATTGCAGCCGCTGCAACAGCGGCGCAAGCCTACGACGCGACGTCCACTTTCACACAGCGACATGGATTCCAATCCATGCATTCACTATAATGTAGTCTACGGACACACAGACAAAATGTGCACTAGCAGTAGGCCTAATATATTTTCATGTCAATTCATTTATACAACTAGGCCATTTAGACAAACCGAAGCAGACAAAACGTAAGTAGCGCAGATAATACGAACTACAGATGTGTCTCAAAAAACGTCCCACTTGCAATTATTGTCCATATCTTTGCCAGACATTGACCGAATTTCAAAATTTTTTACTGGCACATTCCCTGGACAATTGGCAATAAAGTATTTATTGAATATCCCATCACACCTTAACTGCGTTGATACACCGGCCTACCTCGTGAAATATAAATGCAAGTAAAACTAACAATAATAGGCAAAAAGCGTGTCTGAGAATGAAAAACAATTCAGACCAAAATCACGATAAATGATCTGTACGACGCTACACTGTATTAGACTCGTCTTTGTGGATATCTGGCGGGTTGAACGATGTGCTTGTTTCTGGTCTTCCTGGTTCAGTAGTAGGCCCAGCAGTTCTTCCACAGTGCTCATGTTCTCTTCAGTACCTGCACGCTTCAGTCTGCCGTTTTAATGCCTTTGGTCGGTGCTACTTGTTTTTGCATTCTTTTCATAACATATCCAGTCCTTCCCTTTTTGAGAATTCTCAACCAACTGTATTTTTGAACTCGTATAAGTTCTTAGCGAGTCATGTTACATTACGGGTGTATTGTCAGTGCATTAAAAATTATTATGTACAATAATATCGTCCGCTTTTGTTCAGAAACACAAGAAATGTATAAAAAACTAAACGCCATTTACTTCTGGTACGAAAATGAGTCAAAAGTTATTTCAGAAGATATTTTTGGCATATGTATGACTTGAGTGATTCTTGACAATTTAAGTTTCACATAGTAGTGTAGCGACGCTCTTAAAATGTAGTGGGAGGTTTAACAACCAGCCAACTGTCCACAGAGTGTGCCAGGAGAGAATTTTGAAAATCGGTCAATAATTGGCAAATATATGGACAAACACATAGTGGGACGTTGTTTTTGAAGAGACAGTGAATGACTGATTGCGTGACTGACGGTATAAATGAATGCATCACAGATTCCAGTACAATGATAAAGGCACATTAATTGGCTCAATGAATAATAAATATGAAAATGATATACAACAAATAGCAGTTATGCACAATCGTTTGACTAGCACATTGCTGTTTAACAATTTATACAAACATGTATAGTGTTAAAAGAGCAGTGCCGTAGCCAGAAATATCAACTGGGGGGGTCCTACTCTCCCTTCCCCTTCCCCTACCGTTCCCTTCCCCTTTTCTCAGCTAGGAGATCTGTGGGAGCGCTGTGAATAGGTGTATTATAGCTTTGAAATACGACATTTGGTGGCAACAAATTTAATTATTTTCCCGAGAATAAACTGACAAAATTGGCCAATAAACTGCAGTTTGAACGTGTGCTTATGTTTTGTCTGAAAGATTAGGGGAGGGGGCTGAACCCGCTTGTTTACGCCACTGTTAAACAGCCATATTCCCGTTGATCACTCACACACAGCGACATGACACAAACATTCGCGCTCAAAAAATGGCAGAAAACTTCGTGAAAAACAGAAGTTAATACTGACAGACATAAATCACATAATCCAATGAACTGTTGAAACACATCTGTGAAGGCAGAGTAAAGCTGAAAAAAATAACTGAAAATGAAAACTTATCTAGAACTAACAATTAAAACACTAAACAAAAAACTCAAACGTTTAGCACAGAAAAACCAATAAATAAGCACATGTGCATAAAATTATCAGATTTTGGTGGCGATCTCGATCAAGATCGAACCCAGTTTCCTAGAGATCCAGAAAATTTTTCTGACTGGCTAAAATTTAGGCATGGGGCCAGAGGGGCATCAGTTTCACCATTATCTAGTCTAGGTCAAGTGATGAGAGAAATGTGCTATCTGGTTGAAACTGTCACTAATACTGCAACTCCGGCGCAACACTTGAACAATGTTGCAGAAGCTGACTGGCAGAGATCATTATCATAGAGAAATACCTCAGCAATAAGCATTAATTACGTCTAGAACCACGCCAGTTTATAGTACTATTCTGTGGTCTGGATATGACAGACGAAACATTCAAGTCCTGAGATGATACCGGAAGACTCAGCAAGTGTTTGAATCAGGCCCATCGAGAGGGTGGGGTAGGGCGGTAAGCTACCACGGGCCCCGCGACGTTTGGGGGGGCGCCGTAGGCCAGAAATATAAAGTACGCCAGAATGTACCATTTTGAAAAGAAAAATTTAAAAAATTTTCTCCCCAGAGGGGCCCCATGAAAATGTTTGGGGCCCCCAAGAGAATGTTTCCCCGGGCCCTGCTGGGGCTCTCGATGAACCTGGTTTAAATTGCCATTAGTGTTAGGAGGATTAACCCCCCCTCCCGTTTTCCCAACTCATCCCAACACACTGTCAAATTACGTACTGGGGTCAGCTGTATACTATATCCATACAATTTAAATCACAATTTTGATCGAACTCCAACACTCGAAAAATTCAACCCCCCAGCTAAATTTTTACAATTTAAACACAGGTGGTAAAACTGAACGTCAACGCTGTCAGACGGTTGGTGTAAGTTGACATAATGACTAACCAAGGCAGAGTGAAAAACATGTTAAAAATCTTATCTGCTGACAACAACTGCTGATTAATTTTCAAGAAAACTGCAGATAAAAAATTCTACATGATGTATTTTGCATCGTTTTTTTGTGTCGCCTCCAAATCTGTTAACAAATGACATACATGTTTGCTTGCCATGTTTCATTCTGTAATAATAAAAATACTGTATTTAAGTAGTATTTTAAAGAAATTTGTAGTTGGGTCATTTTGCTACGGAACTGTAGATACGACGCTTTATTGTCAGTCTGCCCTCGTAGATAAGCCCCCTGTCAACTGGATCTATCAGTCGTGAAGACGTGTGTGTGTGTGTGGTCGCCAAGCTGTTAGCAGCTTTTTCAAGTTTCTGCTTCTCTCTCTCAAGGTTCTAGTCAAAATTTTTACTACATACCGCACTGCTGGAGTGTGTAAACAAGTACGCAGTTAGAGCTTATACCACTCCAGACAGTGAGGTATCATAGTTAAACCATGCTCAGATCACATAAGCTACACCGTCGTTTGCCTTATGACTCACGATTGCAGCCAAAAACTGTGAAAACTGTAGCAGTGCAAGCTAAGTGTGGTTCAATTTCCAGGTAGCTCCATAGACGATGTGGATCAACTGTTCCTCTGTGGTCTGGTATGGTCTTCTCTGAGCATGGACGTGTTCCTGGTCTGTCTTCACGCACTCTCTCTCTGCCAACCAGTTTCTTCCTCGGCCTTGCTGGCAATTCCGACATTACTTGCTAGTAGCAACCGACGAGTCGGCGCCATCTCTTATGTGTGCCGAACGCCGGTAGAACTTGGCTGCCATTTCATAGTCACCCTAAACACACAGTTACAATGAGGAATCAACATTCGCAGACATTCGCCAGGAGTCGCTACTACGACTGCACTTACCGCCAGACTTAAACCTGACTAGACCCACACTGTTCGACAAAATTGTGGCCCACTCACCTAAATTTCCCGACAATGATGTACAAAAACTTAACATAAACTTAGCAGTTTTGCTGCTATTAATCAATTCAAAATATCGAAAGCACAATAGACCAAAGAATGTGGTTCTATGCGAAGTAAACACTTTTCGCAACATGCCATCAGAGGCCTTCACAGGCTAGAAAATGCTGGAATGCTGTCAGATATTCTCCGTCCTGTATGGGTTAGTTTTCTGAGGGCCCTTGTTTAGCCAAAAATGATGAACATGCCCTAATGCACCTCTGACTGTGGTGTATGAGTATGATGGAAGACAGTGGTAAATGGCAGACAACAACATGGCAGACTACAAAAGTCACTCACTGGTATTTATTCACGATCATGAATAAATTATTACCTCGAAATTCTAGAGGTTGTCATGGTACACGTTCATGTAAAATTTCGTCAAACTAAGTGCAGCAGTTCATGAATTATCGTGCTAACACAGAAACGAAAAAACCAAAAAACTTAGCGACAGTGCTGAAAATAAACAATACTGACATCGCTACTGCGAACAGGAAAAATAATAATTCCAAATGCAAACACTTAAGAAGAACAATACTGCATATTAGTATCAATTATTATCAGTTAAACATACAGAAGATAGGGCCCACCTGTTCATATTTCAAGAGCGCCAAGTTACGCAGGGTCTCAGCAACGCTAGGATGAGAACTGCCCAGCGTGTCCTGGTAGATGACCAGCGCTCGTTGAAACAGAGGCTCAGCCATCGACAGCTTGCCCTACAGCAATGAACGACCACACACTGTGAATAAACTATATAAAAACGATTAACAGAGTACACCACAATATTTAATCAGTCACTGCAAATATATCTACACTGGCAGACAGACCAAGTGCACTGTCAACCACTGCTTCCTCTTCACAAAACCAACAATCACATATTAATGCAAATCCTATACAATATTGTATTCCAGAGAAGTAAATTAATAGTTCTTAAATGTTAATTTTCTTTTTGATGACAGATGCATTCACTCTGTCTCTAATCGGGTGGTTGTAAATCAACGCACGTAACCACAAAGTCAAGCCGAGCTGCACAATCCTGTGACACCTCTGCCGGTTCATCAGTCTTCCTTCCAATCAGCCTCTCGATGTGGATCACGTAGTTTATTCGAAAACAGCCACGTCATGAGTTGGCTGGCACAATGCATAGGTATTAATGTACTAATTTCAATTCCAAGTGACAATTGTACTTGAATTGTATTATTCCTTTCAGCCGTTAATGGCTGCATTTCAATAAATATCTGCCTCTGTCACTGTACTGAATGGGACTTAATGAAAGATAAAACAATGCAGGCAGACAACAACTGTGCTAGAAATAATGAATACATGTAGTAAACTATGACAAATAATGTCAGTTAGTAACAAGTAATTTGAGCAAAGCTCACGAGACGCGTGAAAGCCTATAGCAGTTCCTGTTCGCAGGTAATCTTAGTCTATCTCCATCCATTTCGTCGTAATTCACTCTTTTGCAGCCAAAAATCGCCAAAAAAATCACGTTAAATCATTATTTTTAGGGTTCAAGGTCATTCAAGGTCATCGATGTTGATAAATTTAAAAAGCCTGTCACCAGTGCTTGTCATGATAAGCGGCATGTCTGTGCCTA
>Ga0209367_1000665_pt1 | contig 36706 bp, 22 predicted proteins | sample WorMetLIZISLAND2_FD_187412 | JGI IMG/M metagenome (GOLD analysis project Ga0209367, IMG submission 187412) | Marine gutless worms symbiont microbial communities from Max Planck institute for Marine Microbiology, Germany - Olavius geniculatus... ...
ATCCTGCTTGTTCGTCCGCCATGTGTTCTTCTATCTGTGACCTCAGTCTTTCTGTTAGGATCATCATTAGCACTTTGCCGAGATGGCTTGTCAAGGCAATCGTTCTGTAGTTGCTGCATTCCATAGACCTAACGTTTGGTCAAAATATATTCTAACTTTATTAAACCATTTCAGCTGCAACTTGTCAAGCTTTTACACTGGGAAGAATCATTTTCCAGGCTGGATACCCATCCCGGCCATCCGACAAGGGGGTCTGTGGGAGCTTTTTGACGGCGAGAATAATTTTAAAGCTTGCTGTTTACAACTTGTCAAATGGAAAGTTTAAAATATGGTGATGATACTGATGATGATCTAATAAGCAATAAAAGCTGTGAAGTGGAACGTGGATTGAAAGTCTTACATGGATAAACGGATAGCGTCACGCGGAGCGAGCGATGATGACGCATAATCTAATTATCCGCTATCAGTATTTAATCCACGCACCTGCATGCAGTCCCCACGCCTTTCTACCTCCCCTGCCGTGCCGTGTCTCCTTTCCAGGCGGTTTAGCGTAGCCAGACGCTGACAACGCAAGGAGACGTCGGACGCTCCATTCCTGGGACATGGACCACCGTCCATATAGCGGATACATAGGCGCCGACTTTCAAAGATCACCAGGAACGACCTTTCCTTCACACATTCCCTTTCTTTTCCTTCTTGTATTCCACATTATCTTTCCTCTCTTTTATTACCTTTCGTTTCTCATTGCGGCTCTTTTTCTCACAAGGACTGGTAAATTGCTGTGAGCTTCCCCATCCAAGTAACACAAAAGTGTGTCGTCGTGCAAGTGAGACAACTTGTAAATAGACCTGCGCCGCTTTTGGCTCAAAATATGCCACAGATCGTTTGGCTCTCAAAACGACTGCCAAACATTTTATTTTCGATGCCAAAAAAGAAACTGTGCGCTTTTTGTCACCTGCACAATGACACATTTGTAAGTTCTACTGTTCAGTTTGATAGATGTACAAAATGGCAACTTGCATCAAAATACACCAGACACCAACGAGGTGCAAAAATTTGCTCATTCTCCCATTCTTAATAGTTTTTCCCGTTGCAAAATTCAGGAATAAAACGCCCGTTGATGCATCGATCCCAGAAGTTTTTGGCGGTGAGAAGAAAAACGACCGCCCCATCGCCCCCCACCCCCAGCGAAGTCGACGCTCTTTTCCTGGGAGCTTGACATTGATAGCGGCTGATCACATGCACTCAGAGGCGTCTACATGATGGATGCTACGACGTCCGGTGTATCACCCAGCGTGCGTGTTCTATCTAACACGTCCGTAGCATTCGCAGAACTTCCTCCCAGAAACGATCGTAGCCTGACAGCGTCACGCGGTGGCGTATCCAATAACCCGCTGATCGAATCATAACGCGTGCGTGAACCTCATACCAACTAAACCCTGGCCATTTCAACGTAAAGCGCTCTGGTGATGGAGCCGAACAGAATCAGGGCGAAGAAACTGTGTTAACACCCATATAAACTCTCTTTCACAAAACCCCAACTTTTTAAAATTGCCCAAATCGACTACTCGCACCATTACACCAACGTTTAGCCTAGTTTATTCCAGTAGGCCTAATCAGTTGTTCTGGATTTCAAAATTATTTTACTGACTAACTAGCATTATTCTTGTGTGATTCCATTACAGAGTATTTTTAGCTAAACTATCTAAAAGGTTAGTTAGGCCTAAGCTTAAAGTAAATGAAAATACACATTGCAAGTACGCAAAATTAGTCAAAATTAATTAAACAGTATATGGCGAACAGGACGTCACATAACGAGAAGTTCGCGTTTTAGACAGTTGATGCATGTAGCAAAAAAAATAAACACAAAAAAAGGAACGAAAGGAGAGGTGAAGAAATACTCAATTGCTCATGTTGTAAAACTCCCCAAAACAAAATTCCTAGGTTATGACGTCACTAATGACATTTTTCGTCAGTGTATCTTTCCAGAACAACAACAAAAGATTTTTGATTTGTGTTGTGTGAGCAATGTATTTTTTGCTGCAATAAAAAACTAATTGGCAAAAAAACAATAACTGGTGTTCAGTCTCGTACATGTCTCAACATTGTGACATCATCGCCTCCCGAACGTTATCGCTAATCTCCAGTTTGTTACATTTAGCAATGAATAAGTGACTAGAATGATGATGATAATAATAATAATAATGCTAATGATCCATCATCGCACGTCGTGTTGTCCGCCACACGTGAACGACCCCTACCTGCGCCGTATCCGATGTGACGTCATCAACAGCGTGATACCAACGAAAACCGTTCAATCAGAGATTTCTGCTATACGGCCGCTACGGCGTCTATCGGTCTTCAACTGGAAGCTTCTCTGCAGAATTTTGCCACCGCACCTCATTTCCGAGTTTTGAATTTTGTTTTCCATCACGCGTTTCTTATGCTGATGCTTGCCCTCACGTCGCGCTTATGGTACAAAGTTGTGTTTTCTGTCTGTAACGCATGCATTGTGGCTAAACGGTACGTCGTGAGTGGTCGGCGTCGCGATGGTACCGTTGGACATGACAAAACGAGTTCGTATATGATGTGGGAGTAACCATGTCACTATCTGCAGAGGTTTGGCTGCAATTTTGAACGCAAAGTTGCTGCCATCACCTACGAGCGAATAATTACCGTATCGTATGCTAGCAATGATTGTAGCGTATAGCCTCACCGTGAGTGTATGAGGCTGGACTCACTGTAAAAAAATCTGTCTTGTCCCCGACTAAAAATCGGACGCTGGTTTTCGAATTGGGTGATAGAGATATCATTACAGCGTAACTTGTTTGCAAATTCTGCAGTTATACATAAGGTCAGATGCTCTGAAAGCTGCTGATCATCATTAGCAGCACGTGCTAATCACGTGTTGTGGTGCTAAAAAAAGGTACTTCAACTTTAAGCCAAAATTACACTAGTGCGATTTGTTGTATAGTTGTCAAACAAAAAGTCGAATGTAGAAAATCCGAGAAACCACTGCAGTATGTTGAGGCAGTGGAAGGGCCAAAGGATGAGATCAGTCGTACAGAATTTGAGAAAGCAATCAAGCAAATGCGTAGCAATAAAGTACCAGGACCATCTGGAATCATTGCAGAAATGATTAAAGCTTTAGATGAGCTTGGAGTGGATTGGCTTCACACAATTTTTAATGAATTTTTGACAGATGAGTGAGTCCCAGATAACTTAAAGGAGAGTGAAATAGTGACTATTTACAAGCAAAAAAAGATGCTCTTGAATGTGACAATTACAGAGGAATAAAGTTGCTGGAAATTGCACTAAAAGTGTATGAACGAGTGATTGAAAGGAGTATCAGAGAAACAGTACACATTCACTCTAACCAGTTTAGATTGACGACGTAAAGGGAGACCAGGTTGAGGTGGTTTGGGCATGTACAACGCCGATAAGAGGAGAATTGTGTCAGGAGAATCTTGCAGGCAGACGTACATGGACAACGGAGTAGGGGAAGACGGAGAAAAAGGTAGATCGACGTCGTGAAGTAGGCCAACATGGAGGACTTGCGGGTCGACCTGATGGACGTGGAGAATAGAGCCGAGTGAAGACGGAGAACCCGTGTGGCTGACCCTCACCCGAGGGATCTAAACCAGCCTGAAGGAGAGAGAGAGTACTACTGTTTGCGATCTGCAATGATTCCTCTAAGAAGGGGTGACATTTTTACAACCTTGTTACCTTCAGCTGACACGAGGTCTGGTAAACAGGACGGAATGTACGCGTTGGGTCAGTCAGGCTGTTGTCGTCGCATCCTTCTGTGCACATTCAACTCATTCGTTGCGCGCGCGTACGTTTTCTGATTCATTAGCGCTCTAACAACTCTTCGCGCGGCAGCATGACGACACTGTCTCCAGTCGCCGCAGCAACGTGTGGCAGCAACAAGATATTAAGATGGTATGAGTCTCTGCTGCAGTACGGGATAAAGCAAGCTTCGTACGACGCCCAAAGGCTATGTCAAAATCAACAAAGCCCACCTGCATGCCACGAGACAAGCGAAAGTAATGGTATGGACGACGGAATTGTGACATTTCCTACACTGGTTAGAAATAAATGCAGACGTTAGAGTCAGCAGAACACGCAACGATGGCGGTGTCGAGTGTCAACATGATATACGTCGGTCCGTCCAGTTACAGAGCCTCAGGCGTTGACAGCAAACTATGAGGCAACAACAAGAGTCTGGAGACAGAGCAATTTAGAATGTCTATTTATAACAACATAATGCTATTTACTAACAGCATAATAAAAGCTGCCAGAAAAAAAACCACAAAACAACACCACTGAAAAAAGTATTATAACTAAAAATAAATTTTTAAAACAAATAAGTACACGATGACTTTAATGACAGTAGATGAGTTTTGGTGGTGGCCAACATTCTCAAACGTAAGCAGGATTGGATCACAAAATTTTTCAAGCTACCGTAACGTCTCACAACACGGCGACGCGTAGAAAAACACTTAAGTCTAATCAAACGACGACGACGACCTTCATTCGTTCCACATCGCTGCACAAATCACGTTAGCGCCTTCTCGACCGGCCGAAATGCCCGGCGACGAAATTGCATTTTGGCCCGATCCGGACGACGGCCGATCCAGCTAAATGAAGCAGCGATGTATTCAGTTATTCGGCGCGAGATTCTTTTCGCTGGAGTCTTTATCTTTCTCACTCCATTCGCCATTGGCGTTGTGAAAAAAGGAAGGGGGCAGAGGGAGCAGCCAACGGAGCAATGCTCCCCCGTCCAAATTTTGGGCTGTCTGAAATTTTTTGTCGGAAAACTTGCGTCCAAAAATGTAATATTTGAAGCTAAAAACGCCATTTTTTGAAAAAAATGTAGGGGCAATTAAATTGATATTTTGAACACGTATAATCTCCTCTGCCGGAAATTTGCAGCTGTCTGTCAAATATTGCAACTCCCTGCCTTCCTATTTTTTTAACCGACGACGTCGCTGCCAATCGCTTTCAGCGGAATACAGACTGCAGTTAAAAATCACTTAACTACGCTAATTTCTGTGCAGTGGAGATACGGCCGCCAGAAAGTACTTTAAATCCGACAAAGTGCACAAAATTCCACACTCTGCATTCGCGTCTCATAGATTACGGTAGGCCTATTTGTAGAGACTGTTGCACGGCACAGTCAGGGCTTTTTAACTTTGTCAGCGGATGCGCTGTTTAACTCATCAAACGAAGCTCGTTGTCTGAAGTTGCTTTGTTTTGCCATACCTACATCGCAGCGAGTGTCACACAGCAAGCGACACAAAACACATTCCGGGAGGTGAAAACCGTATTACGAGATACTACCCATTGACGCAGTAATGTCCGGGGCGGAGCCGTAACTGCAAACGCATTTTTGGACACGAAAAAGAGCTGCAAATGCATGTAGCGGGTATAAAGTTCATTAGTTTTACTGCACTAACTTGCATTTACAACTTAAGGTGGCGGCAGTCGTTCCCTACCGCATCCTGGCTAGGCCACTGATTACTGACGATCGTTAGGCCTATTATCGGTGAAGTCATGCATTTTACGCACTATAATCACCAACATCTATCGACTTTTTATGTGTAGCGCGTGTGGTGCTTTAAAATGTTTATTTTATTTAAGTTCCGCACATTTCTAACAAGACTGGATTAACTTGGAGAAATGGGTGTTGACGTCTAAAACGTGTTGAGTAATGTCTAGTGACATGATCGTAGGAAAGAGACTTGGGTTTACCATATACCCAAACACTGAAAAACGCCCTTTAAATACGAAAAATAAACATATAAAAATACTAATAAAACATCAAATAAATCTACACGGCTGCCCCTAATGTCATGTCATGTCATGTTGCCGTGCCGTCGTCGACGACGTTGGCGACCATGTACATGTAGGCTTAAAGCCAGAGCAATTTGTCTTCTGAAGCCCTGATAAGCTGCTCTGGGCTCACTTTGTCTTTCCATGATTCGCTCAAGCGGCCCAGGTACTTCAGTCTCTGACGCTCCTTGCTCTCCATCCATCATTTTATCCTTTCCGTCACCACCACCGCAAATTCTGAAGACCATGTTTTTACACGTGCCCCAAAAAAGTAGTGTACGATGTACCTCTGCCTTTTTAAATACTGCTCTAAGTAGATGTACAAAAATCTACATGTTTGTGTTGAAATTCTTTTGAACGGGCGCTGTTTACTGTTTAATGTCACATGCACGCGTCCCGAGGCAAAGTTGTTGGCCCAGTTATTAGTTTGTGTGGCCGGTCGGTCCGTCCTATGCGGTAGGTCAACCTGGCGACGCCTAGATGTCATCGCCGTCGGTCATTATTGTCACCAGTTTACGGCGCCGAGGTCGCGCGTTCTGCGGGCCAATTGCCAGTCACAGACTGAATGATAAATGCTGCATCGTGATATGGACGGCAATCGATGGCAATTAAATATGCTGTCGATGTTTGGCATAATTATTGCGATGCAATATAAAAAGGAATTGGCGAGTGCTGATGAAGTTAGGTGTGAAAATAAATTAGTCTGCAAGAAAAAAACGTCAAGTTATAGCGCGTCGTTCCAAAAATTTCCTAATGGACTGTGTTATAGCGTTCATAAATACTACAGTGCCGCTAAAAAAATACGTCTCACTAAACATTATTAATATGATTTTACGAATGGAGATTGATTCTTATTATATTGTCTTTCATCATAGGCCTATTAATTTAACAGCCATCTATCTATTTGCAATCTTTATGTGAAATTTTACGACAGTTAATCAGCCTGCCCAAGCTCAACTTTCTATTTTTCGTAAAGATATTGTCTCCAACCTTGCAGAGTACAGGCGCACACGATGTAGAACAAAAATATGGGATTGTTCCATCCGACAAGATTGCCGATGTTAAGACGCCGATGAGCGAAAACTAATTATTCATGTAGCCTATTATCTTCCAACTAATGCAATCTGTGTAGACAGACAGACGGACAGACAACTAACGATGGCAATAGCGCGCTTTGCATTACATTCGTGCATCCCAGAGTAAAATAGCTGTCAGAAGCTACCTGTACCAATCCAGGCAGACAGACAAACAGACAGACAGACAGACAGTGCCAATACCGTGCATTGCACTATACGTGAACGCTTCCAGGAAATCGTCGATCGACTGCGGTTCTCAAAAACTTTTGAACACAATGCCGTGAAAACGAATTTTTTAAAGTCCTTTATCCAATGCTTTGAAAATAATTACCAATAACATTTATCCGACGTTTTATGCAGCGTTTAACTAACTATGTATTGTCTTGTATGTTTAGCACAGTCGATTGTCGCAATCCAGCTTTTTAATTAAGACTACAATACTGAGATTCTGATTCGATTTGATTTGATTTCATTTGATTTGATTACTTAGTCAGCAGAGCCCCCAAACAGTGTCATCGCACCGTTGGGATACTGTGTAAACAACTTACCCAGAGTTGTTACTTGATAGTGGATCGGCCGGGAGTCGAACCCGCGACTTCGCCATCGAGTCTCGCTCGCTAACCACTAGACTATCAAGCCACAAAAATACGATGATTCACCTGTACCAGTCGAGGCCGCGGTCGTAGTGTCGATCGAAGAAGTGAACCTCCTGACTGGGTGCCCTCACTGCCGGGTGTTCTTTGAGGAACTCTAGCAGTGCCCTCGTGCCGCCTTTCTTCACTCCAATGATAATCGCCTGCGGCAGTCTACGACTAACTTCCGCTTTCGATCTGGCGCCGCCGTCGCCGCCCGTTTCCGGTTCTTCGTTGGCGTCCATGTACTTACCAGGCCGATCCAGATCGAAAGAATCCAGCGCGGCAGCGGATAAGGCCACCCAGGTGACGACTAGGAGATGGGCCGTCAAACGCCTCACCATTCTAGCGTCATATAGGCCTAGGCAGTTTTTTTCTGGCTTCGTGTATGCTGTCTCTTGCTGAAACTGAACAGGTGAGCTAAAAATCATTTTGCCGCCGAAAACGTAGTTTATTTGTTATTTTTGAATAGACTCGATCATTTGTTGTCTTACGTGCAGCCTATCTTTGTATTGGCTAGGTGGTAGGATTGCTTTCGACGAAAGTTTGAGATCTCCGGTCCTTTCTAGATCATCAGTTATTGTTGGCTATAAGTGAATTTAAATTGTTGTCTACAAAACACCTAGGCGGCAAGTTTACTGCTGCGCATCGAGAGACGACGGACTACCGAACTGGTTGTGGAAGCGACCACCGGGGAAGTCCACTCCACACGCTTTCTGGCTTCAGCAAATCTGCAGCGACATTGAAGTGACTGAACGATCGGCTATCGATGCGCTAACATCGTCACTCAGTCTGCAACTCCGCATGGTGCGTCGTTGCGGCTCTTCAGCTAAGCATGGCAGCCTATATGGCTACTCAGATGGTGTAATGTGGCCGGAAACGTAGAAATCGGTAATTCAGCGTTTTGAGCTAATCATGCTTTTTGGGGGCTATTTTAGCACTGGCTTCAGACGCTGCACGGCCACCATGACAACAACGCTCCGGCAGCACCGCATCCTGACTGCTGTGATTGTGACTGAAACACGAACTGAACGCCGGGTTAGCCTATAAAAAGACGATGCGCATTGCGCACGTCACGTGACAATGTCGTCAGTTTTGACAGGTCCTGCATTAGTTTCACGTGGGCTACGCAAGTGCTTTTTAATTGGCATATTGCACTCATCTCGGTTGATTTATCAGTTCGTCGAATTTACTGACAATAGGAGCTTGAGTGGTTGGCGATTACTGCAATTATATTATATATAGCGGAGAAATCTGAACAACGAAAGTGCAGACAGATCGATTCAGAACTTCTAACAACAGAAGTCGTTAGAACAATATGGCATTTTATCGAAAATTTGGATAATCAGCTCGACGATACTTCATATCGATATCGAAACAATACGTCGATATTTCGATTATTGACCCATCCCTAAAATCAATAGTAATTTTTTAATTGACATGAATTTATATTCTATGTTAGTTTCCTAGTAACGGAAAGCCATATTTTTGTGATAAATTGTGGAAGTTATGCGTAATTTATTGTCACTTTACTGCTAATCAGTTGTTACAATGTGGAACGTATTTACGAATAAGTTATAGTGACTATGGCGTCAAGGTCGTTAATATTAGAAGTTGCTGTTATTGTTTTAGACGGTGTCGGGTAAACTGCGAGGTGCGAGGCGCGAGGTGCGAGGAGGGTATAGTGCGAGGGAGCGTGCGAGGCGGCACGCGATTGGTCAGCTATAAATAGATTTCTCGCATTTTACCCAACGCACGGAAACGGCTTTGCGGCCGCCAGCGTGCGACCTGCGAGCACGGCGAGATGAAAAGCACAGCAAGCACTCTGCACGCCATGCATCTGCTTACGTAATAACTAGGACTGCTGACGACGTTATGGGGAAGTAAATGCAAGCGGCCATTCAACTGAGAGCGTAATTGTCGACGGCTAATCACTTTGATTAACAGGTGGTGGACAACAGAAATGATACTACTTGGCATCAACAAGGAGACTCACATCTGCATCTGCAGACTGCAGTTGTGGGTTAACAGTATAATGCTGTGATAAGTAGGCCTACGGTATTCAGTACTAGTCTAGGCTGCTGTACACCTCATGAAGCAGCCATCTCTCTAACTGCAGGTGCCTGGGAGGCTGGGCCTAGCCATGCTGAGCCCTACCTGGTAGACCACCCACATTGGCTGGTGTGCAGTAGCTGTTATAGTCCACCCTGGGAAAATGTATGGTAGACCAGCTCACCACATACAAGGTACAGGTCAACCCACTTAATTGCATGCTGTTTAACTGCATAATCGCATGTATTTAAATACCCATAAGCAAAAAATTTTCCACTTAATGGAATAAGTCATCAACACTAGTCTGTTTATAAGCAGAGTAGGCTATAACAGGCATTGCTTCCTACAGAGTTGGTCAGCCTGGGTTTAAAAGGTCCTACTTCTAAGGGAAGAGGAGAGGGAAACTAGAAAAGAAAAGATGAAGAAGGAATTAAACAGACAAGAAGGAGGGAGAGGGAGAAAAGGGGAGAGAAGTGAGGGGAAGGATATTCCATTCTCTCCCTTGGCTGAAGAAGCCTAGATCCGCCACTGGGTGGCAATCTTTAAGTCCACACTGGGCAGCCAACAGGCTTGCTACACCACTGGTGCACATTGTAGAAATTTATATTATGAAAGTCAAGAAATGTGGACCATTGTAACTAACAGAATTAAGCCTAGGCCTAAATAAATTGCAATGGTGTTTGACACATAACGATATGCAAAAAATGGGAGGGTACTCGAGTACTTGAGATTAAATGGGCCTATTATTCAATCGATCACAGCAGATTAGGCCTACTAAAAGTTCTGCTTTATAGGAATGCTATCACAGTGTCCATGCCAAAGTGTGTGAACGTGCATCTGTTTTTTTTGTGACCGTACGCATCACAGCATTATCCTGCTGACGACAACAATTTCCTTTGGGCGTTATAACTTTTTAAATTGACTTCTGTATCAGCACTGACGGTTACATTTCTATTTGAAATTAAATGATTTTTCTTTCATAAAACGAATGTCTTAATTACACTGTAGGCCATTTTACACGATGAATGGTGCCTTGACGCCGACTTTTACTCACCCTCCTCCCCGACAGCACACAATACCGTGCGGCCTTGCATACCGCCTCACTAGTTACCCTGATCCTCGCATGAATTCCTTGCACGCTCCCTCGCACTATACCCATCTCGCGCCTCGCACCTCGCACTTTGCCATTGCCCGTTTTAGACATCTGTAGCGGTGTTAGCAACCCATGGTTCCCGCTGTGGCTTTAGTAACAGTAATCAGTAATCAGTAATGTAGACAAATGGATACAGAAACAAAGTCCCAGGCTCTATATCCGTATCACAATATAACTGATTCTACTAATAACTGTTTTCGATAAACTCCGATCTCTCTCTGTTTCCAGTTAATTTGGCAGTTCAATCAAACATAACTTCTTGTTGTGCCCAAAATCTGTCTAGCCACACTTTAAATATATCTATGGACTGTACATCAACTATCCAGTTAGGTAAACTATTCCAGATATTAACAATTCACGTGAAGAAAAAATATTTTCTGAAATTGTGAGTAAATGTTTGGTTGTGCAATTTGAATTTGTTACCTCTAGTTACTGTATTATTGTTGTAATGTAGTATAAGTGCGACTATTCCATCATAAATGTCATTCACAATTTTGAAAACCTCAATCATGTCACCACGCAATCTTCTGTATTTTAGTGTATGTAAGTTTAAAGAAATCAAGCATTGTTTGTATGGTAATTTATGTAAGGTAATAACAAGTTTGGTAGCTGTCTTTTGAATTTTCTCTATCTGTTTTATATCACATTTTTATATAGGTCCAGACAGAATTTGCATATTCAAGATAAGGGCAGACTAAGACTTTGTATAGCAAAAGTCTAGTTAGTTACAGCTATTAGCTACAATGTATCTTAGGCCTATATTCATTGTCAGAGCAAAAGGGTGTAACCCCTTGCTTTTTGGTTAGTCCCATTAGTTGAGTTATAACATGCAAATCTAACCTGAGTGGTCTTCAGCCTTTCCAAGTTCATTAGTAGGCTTGCTATATTTATTCTTGTACCTTGTCCACCCCATGTGCAAGGCAATTTGTGAGTAAAAAAGTGTGAAAACACTGCATTGAGTACAACACTACATTTGTCTTGCTGATATGACGGTGGTGTTCTGTTCATTTGTTTGAGAGCAGTTACAAATGTGTCAATCATTTGTGCAGGGAACAGCACAAATTGTTTCAGCAGAGAATCTCTCGAGTGGAGCAACATTTTGGAGATTTATGTCTCGCGACTGCTTCTTACACTAGAAACACTTCACGACTTAGGGACAAAGGTTAGTTAGTGTGAATATCATACTTGAAATGTGCTGTAAAAAATTCAACTTTGAAACAAGGTTTACGTGTGAAGTAATTGAGGCTAACGTAAAACAATTGATAGTGTACCATTGTCATGGTATGAATCAGAAGTGCTCTGCTAGTGCTCAGCAATCTTAGGTCAAGTAGACTGAAGTAAAAAATTTAGTTTTGCATCTGGATTTCAATGAATTTAGACTCTTAGCAGTTCTAATATTAATGGACAATCAATGTTAAACAGTATTTTCTCCACTGGTGGATTTATGCATTTTAAGGTTTCTAGTGTACTACTGATGATTTGTATTTTATGTAAGGTGATCACTTGGCAAGAACTTTGCTAAAATATGCTCAAAGTGAAACTTGGAATTCTAGCATGCAGGAAGCGCTGTCGAAGTTTGTGGAGAATTTCTCAGCAGTTCAGGATCATCGCAATGCTGAGGTGATCCACGATGATCATTTGTCTGTGTCTTGTAATGTCAAAGTTGAGTATATCTTTGACATTTGATATATTGGTGAATGCATTTCGTCTTCTTCAGCTTGCTGAAGCCAATTCACACCACGGCCTGTAACCAGTTTTTGCAGACTGTGCACAGTGGCCATTCATCTGGAAGACCTAGAAAATGATGGGAATTTGACAGCTATCTGGGAAAAGTCGGGGAACTTACCAATTGTCAGGAAAAAATGTATTGTCAACTTTATATTTGGGGAACATAAACTTTTCATGGGGCCATTCATTCTTGTTTCTTTCTTTATTTTTTTCTTTCCCATTTTCTTTTTCAATTGTGTAGATGGGGCAACCGTCAGAGTAAAGTAGAGGTATGCCAATAGCATAAATTTTGCAAAATGTGATCAGAACCTGTGTATTTTCCAGCACTGCAGATGCCAGTGGACTTAAACAGTTGATAGTTTTATAATCTCACAAGTCATCAGTATGTTGTAGCTGTGTTCTAGCTGTTTCTGTGCATGTTGTATAGGTACAGAGGTTAAATGATAAGGTGGTTCAGCCATTGATGGATTACGGCAACTGCTGCAAACAAGTTAAGGTATGTTCTCAGACAAACACAAATATGCAAACAATAATATACTAGCACAGGGGCACAACCAAATTCTGAAGTTTTTACGGGACCACTTTTCTTGCCTTTTTCTCTCATTACTTTTTGCATGCCTTTTTATCTCCCTTTACAGCACTCTTTGCTATTGTTATTTAGTTTTTTGCATTGTTAGTTTTTTGGGGTTGTTTTTTATTGCTGGCAGTTTTTTGTCACTTTTTCTATTCAGCAAAGGAACTCTGTAAATGCCTCATGTATGTTCAGGCTGAGCCCACCTAATGAATGCATTTTGATGCAAATTGACTGAAAGAATGTCATATGTAGCACTGATATTTATTAATTTAAAAAAAATAAACTTATGATTTTAACTTTGGCTTAATGATGGCTTCCAATGGAAACTTGAAAGAATGTCAAAAAAAATTTCCGCATAAGCCAATGTTGTACATTTAGCATACAGATGTATAAGCTACGAATTGTGCTTAGAATTAACACTGTCTGTGTGCCACAATTTCTCTCTTTGTTACAGTGTGCTTGTGTCTGGGTATGACCACCCTACAATGTAAAGTTTTGATATTGCCATAGCTCTTCTTACAGTAGTCACTTTTGGCCAGAATTTCGAAAGTTGCAACTGATTGGCATGAGCATAATGATACCACCACACACTATGCAGCCATCCATTGCTCTCACCAGCAAACAATTAAAGCTGTGGTGCAGCTAGCAGACATACCATTACCCCAGTCAGCTACACTAGAACTTTACCTTATAGCCCGTAAGCTACTACTCATTTCCCATCCTGTTGAGGGTAGGAGACTGAGTTGACCTTATTTGCAGAGATGTCTGTCTGTCATTTGTCTGTGTGTCTGTCTGTCTGAGTGTGCTTGTCTGTCTGTCTGTGTGTGATGTGACAGTCAGAGCTGCAGAGAGCAAACAAATCGTTCGGTGTCACAGCAGCAACTGAAGTCGAGCAAAAATTTGACAAATTTGAATGTAAAAAACTGCAGGACATTAAGGTTCGTATTTCTGTTGCTGTTTATTTTGTGAGTTCGTCTGGATTATTTGCTTGGTTTCTTTACTGTTAGGACATAGGATGTAAACTGACGCTTTGCAAACAAACGGAGTCACGGTGCAGCCATATATTTCAGCAAGTTAATTTGTGAACAAATGCTGATAAAATTTTGCAGAGGGTAGAAATTTTGATGGTGCTGCAGTTTGGAGCTTGAATACAAGTTCAGCTACTGCGTGTGAGTTTGTTTTGTTTGCCAGGTGGAGGCATTATTTTTGGTGGGGTTTTGAGATCTGTTTCTATCCATTTTCCACAGTATTTTATGGACATTTTATTGGGCAGTACATCTGTAAATGCTAATCATTGAGCTGCCTATTTCTAGTGACTTTCACTTTGGTATAAGCATAGATTTGCTGCTGCTGATAATGTGGTTGTTGTAATTGAGTTGAAAATTGCCACCGTGATGCACACTATTTTTTATCAATGTGGCCTGGCATATTTTAGCAACATTGTTAAATTTAACATATATAATCTGGATGCCATCAGCTCCATTCCTTTACAACTATTGCAGCTGTTTTCACGAGAACACAGACCCAATTCAGGAAGCGCACCTTCTCTGTTTGCACTCCAAAGATCTGGAACCAGATTCCTGCTAACGTCAGGGACATTCATTTTGCTTTAGCTTGTCATAAAGCTTTCAAGATTCACTTTACCTAATTGGCTTAGCCTATGGACATTGCAATGGACTATTGGCCTCACTCTGTAAATAGGTCACTATAACACATTATTGTGATGATGATGATTATGATTATGTGGTATTATTTCTGCTGTGCAGAATGTGATGGCAGAGTTTGTGCGGATAGAGCTGATGTTTCACAGCAAGGCACTGGAGATGTATACACAGTGCTATCACTCTCTGTACACTCAGTCTTTCGATGATGACTTGAAGGTTTGTACACATGCACAGTGTACACCAATGTGTAATGTGTATGCATGCCATGGTCCATAGACACAATGCATATTGCTGTCTGTCCATACAGTCGCATGACAATGACTTGAAAGTTTCTGTCTCTCCTTTTCTATTTAGCTTTATCAGTTTTTTTTTGTTTGTACATTTGTCTTCTTTTTACTGGTTATTTTTCCTTTATTGTTTTGCTACTGTAAATGACAACAAAAATAATTTCATAGCAAACAAATACAGACACTGCACTTGAGTTTTGGCTTATATCAGTGGTGGATTTAAGGGGAGCAGTAATGGGGTGCCACTTTTACCCCCCTCCACTTATTGACTGGGGGCATCTTAAAACAAGTGAAAATTTTGCACAAACATGCATGAATTCTGCATAAAATTTTGACAACTTTTCTGCGGAGAGAGCACAGCTTCGCCTGTTTTTCTGTTCCAAAATTCTGTGTCCATCACTGGTTTATGCAGTTGCTGTCTTGAGCATATGTTTAGGAAATCTTTCAGAAAATATTAGATCCGTGGCATGCTTGTGAATTTGGCCTTAGAGTAATGCCCAGCATGCTGTTTGTTATGATATGATTGATGCTAAGAGTTAATTGCTGCTTGGCGAGTGATTTTCAATTGCTGGTTAGCTAGTGGCTGAGGTCAAATTTTATTAAACTCAAGACCAAAACAAACACTGGTCTCAAGCTTGTGTTGGACCTGATTTCAGTCAAGACTAATGTTTAGCTTCAGAAGCTTGGCAGTGATGTATTGAACATTCTCAGTGTTACAAGAATAAAATTTTGCCAAAAGTCATAACTCTGGTCTCAGAGCAGATGGGGATCAAGAAAGTGGGTTGTAGTGATTGTCAGTTGGTGGTTTTTCCATGTTACAATAAATGCAGGAGTTTCGTGAGTCTCTGCGTCTCAACTCTCCTGACTTGTCCCAGCAGCAGCAGCCGGTAGATGACACGCCCACCTACACTCAGCCAGTGTCTACACCTGCTGCTACGCCTGGACCACCACCCACCATGTCTACTTTCAACACTTTCTCTGCTTCGTCACAGGTAACATAACTGCACAAAAGTATTGTATTGATTGAATCAGTTACTCGTGAGCTATAAGGAAATTGTTTACTTATATTCCAGCTTTTTTAAATTTGTTTTTGTAGCAGCAACAATACTAGTTCATGCTTGAACAATGACGTTGTTCAGTTTTGCATGTTTACATTGGCAGTTTACAGAACACTAGAAATTGCTTGCAGTTTTTATTTAAATAATGAATATATGATTATAAATAGAAACAGAATAGCACAATGACTGTTCAATTATGTTTGCTAATCTTGCATCTATAAATGTAAATTGTACAGTAAGTTAGCAAAACGTCGTTACTAGCCAACTCATGCTAGCCACAGTCGCAGTGAAGCTACTACCGGTACATGTTGTTGTAAATATGCTACAAATTACAATTCAAGTTCTTGTACACTGTGAGGCATAAAAACACACCAAAATTTTTCTCATCATAACTTGAAGAAAAAAAATCCAATTTTAGTAAGTTTTGATATGAATATTCTTGATACAACTGGCCATCAAATGACTGTTTAGTTTTCCACCTCACCCATTGTCTGTTTTTGCACTACCTGGGGAAAGAAAATGAACAAAATATTGCATTTTAAACCACTTTGGGGGTATTATTGCTGCTGCTGCAACACACAAAACGCACATTTTGTCCATATTTTCATCATTTTAGCTGACAGTTTATCTAATTGTCCATTATTTAACTGCCTACAAAAATGTTTGAAATGTTGGCCCATGAACATGGGCTCGGCTCGGTGACACTTTCTGCATTCGTTGATAGCAGCGTCGATAACGTTCTGCTCCAGACCAATCCAAACTTCACCAGTCGCTTCTTGAATTCATCAATATTCCTCAATGTTATGCCTATTTAATAGACGTGCTGCTGCACAACAGCAAAAACCTTATAATTTACTGTTGGTGGCCATATATCTGGAAAGATGACATTTTATCAAGTTTTTTTTGTTGATTTTAATGCATATTTTGTCTGTTCTGTTTTTCCTAGGTAGTGCAGAAGCAAATGTTGGGTGAGGTGAAACTGAATGGCCATTTGATGGCCAGTTGTGTTGTGAATATGTGTACGAAAAATTATTAAAAATGGATAACCCTTCTTCAAGTTATGGTAGAAAAAAATTTGGTGTGTTTTTTATGCCTCACAGTGTAGTTAGAGATGCATCATAAGTCTGTCATTCCTGACCTTAGCATCACTTCATTACTAAGAAAAGTCGTTGCACTGCAAACAGCTGCATGACTTTAACTTTTTCATGCAACAAGTCTCGGAGTCAAGTCATAAGATTAAAGTCTAAACTTAGCTTATGTTTAAGCTCAAATTTATAAGCTTAGTTGAGACTTCAGTTTTAGCTGAAACTCTTGGCAAAACCCAACCACACAGAACGAATATATTCTAAATGTGTGTGTTGACATGTTACAGGATGATGATGATGGACTCGAGGACGAAGATGAAGAAGAAGACGACGACGATATAATAGATGATGATGATGATGATGATGATGATTATACAGAGACGGGAGTTAGTCAGAGTGCTCGATGATACGTAGCAGTATTGTCTATCATCTGTCTTGGGTGCCAATTAAAAAAAAACAACTTTTGGGACAAGCTTCTTTTCCCATCTGCTTTCCCATCCTCTCTCTTTTGCTTCTCCTGTTCATTCCCGTTTTTTTTCTTTTTGTATATTTTTTCTGCTGGAACTACCTCATATCTAGCCAGAAGGTCGTGGAATGCTATGAGCTTCCATATTGGGTCGAGGATGTAGCCCGGCTGCCAAATAGTTTCTTATGTGTTTTGAGCGAGAAAAGGAATCTTTCATGACAGTTATTACCTCTGTCGATGATGTTATGTGATACTTGGCATTTATTTATCTGTCTTCTCTGCCTGTTCGTTAGCAGGATTACACAAAAAGTCAGGCGGATTTGGCTGAAATTTTCAGGCAAAGTTAGACTTGGCCCAGCTTAGAGGTGATTAGATTTTGGTGGTGATCCGGATAGGATCAGGATAGGATTGAACGATTTTTTACCACTGCCAGATAAGGCAAACCTCCACCAAATATTGTGCTGCTACCTGGCAAACACAACAAAAAATGACAGCGTTGATGGAGGTTTGCACTCTACGAATGCCCTTCCAGTGTTGAGAGATTGTGCTCATAATAACTGGGTATGGGGACAAACAGTCTATAGGAGTGGATTGTTTGACAGTGAGGGCATTGTCGCCTATGGCTTTATCCGTTTCTGTACGTAGGCCTTGTGGCATGTCTGTTCACGGCAACATTTCACTGTCTCTAGTCACTGTCATAAGTAGGTGAACAATTCTGCGAATTTAGCCAACACAGTGTGTACAGATAATGCAAAAATCACGAGAGACAAGGCGACTTTGTGTATGTGACACTGTAGGCCTATACGTAACTGGTAAATGATTGCTATCCACAATGGCTTAGCTTACCAGTCACTCGAGTTATTTCACTATGGCTCGTCTGCAGATAGCTCCAGAGTCGACGTAATAGTTAGCCTACGTGTAAAATAAATAGAACATTTCCAGAAATGTTATTTTGCGTGTAGTCACCATCTGTCTTCAATATTGTGTTGTGGTTGACTGTAGGACATGCTATATATAAGATGTGTTTGCAAGCGTGTTTGCGAACTTTTTTATTGCATTTGTATTGTACCTGTATGTTGTTTATTCAATAAACTTAACATTTGTTGTGTATGAACCTGACAAACTAAAGCCAGTGTTATACGAGGTCATAAACGACGAAATCTTCGGACAAAAGTGGCCGAATTTATTGTTGGTGATCTTACGACATCACTTTAAATACAGTCTTTCAATTTTTTTCCAGCGCAGGAAGGTTATGCTTAGCTTCAAATTCATACACACTGCATGACTATAATTTTAACAATTCGCTGCAAACTAGGCGTATCTGAAGTTCTATCGTTCAGGTCTTTTTCTGGTTGCTGACGTTTTCTCACTAGGCTAGCGAGAACAGTGCTGCCAAACTGTAATGTGGAATCTGTCCGTTTGAGTCGCAATGTCCTCCTCACTCACAATTAGAAGCCTGGCAAACAAAGGACAACATATTAGTATTGTATCTACACAGTCTACAGGAAAAAACTCATCATCATCGTCAACATTAACATACTTGTATTTCGCCGGTGTACAGATAAAATCACGCCGTCTTGCAGTACAGCTTAAAAGTCATAAATACCGGTAGCCAAACAGCTAACTAAAACGAAACTAATCAAAAACGGACGTTAAAATAACTCTTAAGACGTCTTTCGCTACGTAGGCCTAAATTTAACCAATTTGCGTGTATTGTTTACAATTTTTTGGCGTAAAACATCTATTTCCAAAATTTTACATAGAGGCTTATACAATTACTTAAAAATCACAACATATTAAAAACAAAATTTAAAACAGTAAGTCTTTGAATGTTTTTATATACGAAAATTTAAGTAATTTGCGCGTATTTTGCTATGATTCTTTTTGGCGTGAAACACGAAAAATGTTTTTCCAAAATTCTACGTATTAAGTATTGCTGTCGTAACGTATGACGTCATCGAATATGCCATTTACTTATACACCTACTCAAGGCGCACGCGCACCTGTTCTGCAGGAATTCCACTACGCCGGTTGCTGGCTGCTTCAAATCTTCAGCAGTCATCAACAGACCTGGGCGTTTTAACAGTTCTGGCATCTTCGCTGCCCAAGCTGCAAAGTTCAAAGTTATAAAATTATGGTCTGGTTAAGATCTAACAGCCATAAGACTTAGACGGCAATCTTTCCAGATTTTTTCTCAAAATTAATTAGTTGGTCGATTAATTAATCTATCAAACAATCCGTCAAGTATTAAGCCAGTCACTCAGCCAAGTTGCCCAATAGACTGAAGAGTTATTATTTTGGCCTAAACAAAGTTTTCATAACGTAGAAAAACAGCAGCCAAAGAACAACTCAACGAATAAGTGCAACAGACAGAAACAATAAAAACTTGTCAAAATATACTCTAAAGGCTTAATCTTGTAACCAGCTTTTTGGTTTTTTTGCTTGTCTAATGATTTTTAACGCGTTATTAAGATCGGTACTCGTCTGTGTCCGTCCGTAACGGATGTATTGTGGCTAAACGGTGCGCGAGATATGGCCTAGGTTGCTACTGATCACTAATAGGAAGTCGCATAGGCCCTTTCAGACGAAATGAAAATCATCATCCTTAAATGACCTTGAAGGTCAGTACTGCAACAGAAACTGCTATAGGCTGTAGCACGTTTTTCCTAGCAACAGCTGGGCTTTTTGTTTCCATAAGTGCAGGAAAAGTTAAGTCTACATAGTATACGTAACTAACCACAACTTGTATAAAACATAGGCCTAGAAACAGCAGCTATTCTGTGACTGTACTCGCCTCTCACGTTCTGAAGACGATTCATCTGTGTCCACAGAATAAAGTCACAAGTTCCGATCTCTCTGGGCAGCCACAAGAGCTGAACAGTCAAAATAAGCATGACATCTGTTAGCTATCTAAAACTGACAGTGAGACAGCAATACTTTACGAAACAATGACGTTGGAAAAGTTAAAAACAAAATGCAAGACCAACTCGCATCTATAAAGCTTACATTTTCGTGTTTTGAAAAGTAACAGGGAAACCTCCAGTCGAAAATCCAGGCCTACTGCCAAGAAGTGGCAATTAATTTTTGGACCATTCTCCATATCGAACACTCCGTATCTTCTGGGGCTTGTCTGTCGCATATGGGGAGCAAACAGAACAGAACATTAAGCCTAAGGATGGACCAGCATAATGAGAACCTGTAAAGCCCCATTACCGTATACTTTTGTGTAGGCCGCCTAGGATCATGTCTGTAAAGCATAAATGATTGGAATTACTCAACAACAACATGAAAAATTAAGTCAGAAGTAGTCTGTCCACCTGTTTGAAGACGACGTTTTTGAAGCGGTCACTAGGTGGAGCCACTGCCGCATAGGTTTGTCCATCTATAACGTAACTAACAGCCTCGCCGGCTTGCAGGCGACATGCGGCGTCAATGCATCGAGCGTAGATGTCTTGCCCTATCACCTGAAACATACATCACACAACGAGAACTGTTAAACGATAAATTAGGCCTACAGTGACGTATATCCGTAACTGGCAAATTAACTAAAAAAATCTAAGTTATATTAATGCACACACTGTAAAAAAACTAGTACACTAGGTCCACCATTATCTAATGTTGAAACTTTCTGCGAGTACAAATGTGCCATTTATACCCCGTTTACACGATTAAGCAAACATGAAGCAAACGTATTCAATAGACCTATACACGTGCACGACGTGTGCTCTAAGTTTGCTTCATCATTTCTTGTATAAGGGCCTGTGCTAAATGTTTGCTTGACGATTGCTTGATGTTTGCTTGATGTTTGCTTCATCGTGTAAACGGAGTAGACTGGTATACAGATTGCGGAAAAAATGTTTGTATAGTAAATTTATTCTTATAACTTGCTTTAAACTTTAATCAATGCAGTTGTTTCGGTTGCAGAGTTAATCTACAGTCGCATCCAAATGTTAACTGGTTTAGTCATACACGATTAAAATTCTAAACCTACGAAATATTGCTGCAAATACAATCAATATTCTGCCAAAATAAAAACGTGCATTCAAAGAAGTTTTCTTGCAATTTGTTTCAAATAAATAAGTGTCTGTCAGTTTTTCACCACAAAACACGAATCATAATACATCATATTTATTATCACGTAGTAGGCTAGTATGAAGCAGCCAGTGAGACAAGTTACATCGTGGAAGATGGTCGCAAGTTCATATGTAATTCGTCCGGTAGCGCAGCCCACATGCAGCACTCGCCGACCTGTACTAGGTCTACGTGTCGCGCTGCCACTCGCCTCGCCCAGGTGAGAACTAATCAGCTGGCAACACCTGTCCACCAGCGCGCCTACACTGCTGCTGCTGCTGCTGGTGCTGTACTCTGAATGAAGGAATGCGGCCAGTGCTTCGGGCGTGTCGCCTCGATACTGCGGCGTAGTGCTGTGCACCAGTAAACACGAGTACTTGCTGGCGTTCACTGGATACTCGTTCTCTGCAACAATAGGCCGATGTTGCTGTACACGTGACAACAGTATGACGCGTGGCATTGTCTGCACATAACATATAAAAGATGACAGGTGAAATTGGTAGTGATTAGAAGAATAGAGGAGAGGAGAGCAAGGAGGACGCATTCAGAGACTGAAGTTCATCCGGATAGCTTGTGTACATCGTGCAAAGATAACGTAAGCCCAACACAGCTCATCAGACAGAGTGCTGATTGCCGTGGTCGCCAATGTTGTCAACACAAGCACGGCACGGCACGGCACGACACAATAATGACAGCAACAACACCGTGCAGAATTTGCAATCATTTTTTCCCATTTGTAATTCTAGTAGCAGCGTTCACTGCGCTCAAAGCATGCTGTCCATAAACGCGTTTATTTTTCGTTTTTTTTCTTCGCCTTTTTATATTTGCTGCTGCTGCTGCCAGTGCCAATACCACCACCATTAACACCACAACTACAACACTATTTTAGTTGTCTACTACTACACTTACACCGATTTGACAGTTGCTAGTAAGCAAAGTAAGTAAGCAAGTGAGTAGAACGTGATTTCATGTGGCACATTAAAATTAACCTGTCATTACAGTAGTAAGCCTAAAAACTGTTTTAAAATTGTCTTAAAGAATGGTTTAAAGCTGTTAACATCACACCCTGGATCTATAAGTTCATAATCATGGCAGTGAGTTCCAGACCGTCAAACCAGAAACTGGAAAAGCTAAATGAAAGCTGTGAATATGTGATGTGAATACATTCACTGGGTTTAGGCCTACTAATAATCAATTATTACAATGCACATAACGTATAGTGTACCTACCAATGACGCCTGTGCCGAGTACGAAGACGGGCGTGTTTATGAATTTAATTGGCAGCTGAAGGACACGCCCATCATCCGATGTTTTGCTGTGAGAAGTTACACTGCGGACAAGTCGAAAGCCTGCGTGCTGGAAGAAATGACGCCGGAACCACCAGCGTGCAAACGACGTCGCCACTTCACCGGTTGACATCCACGACCCTCCCTACATCACACATATTATATACGCATTTTACACAAATCATGCATAAATAGGCATATCATATTTACGACTGTTTCCTTATGTAGTCTATGTCCAGTCAATAGGCCATTCCCTTAGCCTATTTCTGTTAGACACATGACTGTTCCAAAAATATCAAGCCGAAAAACTGAAAGGACTATGAATCATGAAACATCATTTTTGCACATTTTTCGGTTTACCCTTAACTTAAGCCAACATGTTGACAAGACTTTTCAAATGTCCTCGTGTTCTTGGTGCGCAGTATAAACACAAGATCATAGCATTTTCTTTTGCTGTTGTTTCAACTTACTGAACTCAGCGTGGTCATCCCTCCGTGGGTAATCACAATGAGTACCGGTACCAGCAAAAGTTGTACGTATACACCGCGCGATACACTGGCCTCGCATTTGTGGTCTTGTAGTGCAAACGGGTGTACGGTTGACAGCTAGGGGAACGGAGATTAGCGCCGCCCTATGGGCCTCACGGCTTGGGAAGGACTTTACGTCTTTAGCCTACGTCTCGTTTTCTCTGTTTTTACTAAGTCAGTCACAGTCAGTTCAAGGTCAACAGATCAACGCAGCTAATAATGCGTATATGGTCTCTAAATAGCGGTAGACTCAAATTTTCCATTCTATCGATCAGGTAATTGATGACTAAGTTGATCGATTACGACTCACAATGATAACGTTGTGGCGTCCGTCGAAGAACGGTACGGAGTAGTCATGGTAGAGGTAGCTGGTCCGATACGGTGTGACCAGAGCGGTCATGTGGTCCTCGGTCCATTGCCAGACGTTGCCTCGGACGTCATGGAAACCAAGACTGTTTGCCGCGTACATGTTAACCGGCTGTCACACACACACTTTCACGATTAATTACCGCCGCCAAGGAGGTTGTGTGATAAGCTACTTAACGTTTATGCGTCTCGTTTGATTACACAAAAAGTTGTGGGCAGCTTTGGCTAAAATTTTCAGGGAGGGTTAGACTTGGTCCAACATAAAAATGATCCTAATCAGATCCACGATAGGATTTAAGGATTTTTTACCGTCACCAGGTTTGCGCTCTTCGAGTGCCCTAGCTTCTAGGTATGGACTAAATTAAAAGTAAGAGTAATTAGCGTTCTTTATTTTCGACTTTTTTAAAACTGAATGAAATAGGCCTAGAAGGTTTAATAACGTATAGTGTTACAAACCGTGGTTGAGCCAAACTGCAGACCCAGATTGCGTGGAAAAACTTCGTCGAAATCCGCATTGCTTCCTATTTTGCAGTTTACTTGCAGCTGCGCCAAGTAACAAAACAGCTGCTAAGATACAAAGATAAGCAGTCTAATAACAGTTTTCGTTCTATCAGTCACTTCCATACACAACGGTTAAAACTGTATTTAAATGAACTCGCATCGTGACATTTTTTCAAAATAAGCATAAAATATACGACAATATAAAGATTTTTTGTACAATATCAGGTCTTACCGAATTAAATTATATTTAATTAGCAAAATTAGCAGTATTACCGTAGCAACAGGCGATTATTATTACACTAACCGTAGGTTAAAAACCCTGTAAAACAACCAAATTATTAAATAAACTTAGATCACTGTTTAATGTTACTGAATACCGTATAAGTCTTTACTTCGTAAAAAAGTGTCTAATTCAAAATGACGAACGCAGGATTTCCTTTTTCGCTTAAAAACAATCACCTTTGACCAAGCTAAATAAGCCGCATTATGCCTACGCGTCGATCGTGTTCGTCCGCCGTCCGTCTGTCTCGTGCGGGCTTGTTGATCAAAGACGAAATATCGCAGAAAACAATAATCAATACAAACAACTTTTTCCAGGGACATTGCTGATTAAAGTCTTAAGTGCAACAACGTTGATTCAAAAAGAAATCTGGATTAAATTCACAACAATGGCCGACTGTAACAAAAGCAACCTGTGACTTTTTTTGTTTTACCGCAAAATGGTTTGAAAGAAACTTTTAAAATGTCGACTGTTGCTAAAGTTTTTTTACACACGTCAGCCTAAACAATTAGCTCACAGTTTTGTTCAGTATATAGGCCTACTTCTTTACTTTATTGTTGTATAGTTTATTGTAATTTATTTTAAGTGGTGCCAATTTATTTTAGTTTACTTAGTTGATTTAATTTACTTCAGTTGAGTTTATTTTACTCTACGTTAATCTTTACTGACGTTTACGTTTCTAAGCAGTACGCTGCGACTTGCGCAGTTCGAAAAAAATACCAGCTGAGTCGGTAAGCTAAAACTCGAGCAACCGACTGCCAGTGCCAGGTCTAAATAGTAGCAAAGATAACAACAATGGCAAAAACAATAACAAAACAGTAAAACACAGTAACGACGAAAAGCGCTATCGTAAGACTTCCACGCCCGAATCTTACGGTTATTCCTTACTCTACGACGACTAGAACGACAACACTGGATCAGATACCGGCGGTGCACGCATAGCATGGTACTCGGCTTCTGCCATCAGTCTGAAGTCAGGACCGCTCCAGACACAGAAGGCCTTGGCCTCGTGATAGTTGACTTCAGCCGGCCAGCGCAGAGGCAAATCAACCACGTCGAACATCCTCCGCAGTCTAAACACAACATTCACACAGTCACGCGTATGCGCGATAACAGTACTCACCGACAGTGATGTCGTATAGGCCTATAACCGGAATGGGGCCTAAATTTAAGGCTGGCAGAAAATTGCTGAAAAATCTTCTTCTGTCAGAAAATGTTCGTCCAGAAATGCGAATTTTGAGGCAGAGAAACTAATGCTGGGCAAATTTGAAGAAAAATTAAAATTCTGAGCATCCATAAACTAATCGTCTTTGTTGGAAATCGGCAGCAAAATTTTATTCACTGAGCAGCAATGAGCACGGCGCAAATCCAACTGTTCTGAGCCTGACTCACCTGTAGACGTGTGTGAGATTGTTGTCATTAGCAACGGCGTCACCATGGCAATGAGAGTACGACTGCAGATCACCTCCGCAGCCGGACTTGCAGCCTGCATTGATGCATCACAGTACAGTATATATTACAATAGATGGACAGAGATAGATGAACCAACGTCGAGCATGTGCCCGGTAGTGTTATGCAGCTAAAATACTGCGAATATTGCACGTGCATATCATATGAACACGATTCGTTATTATAGATGTGGTCATCACAACTTGTGCGATAGCAACAAGCTGTTGTATAAGCGTTAAGTCAATGGGAAAGCCAAAAATTCGACCCCCACTGCTCCCACATTTTCAACCGATCTTTCTAAAACTCAAAAACAAGACAGATATCCGGGATACGACCCTGCATGCAAAATATGGTTGATGTGGGACGACGGGAAGGGGGTCTGCGAAAATGGCAAACTTTGGCTTACTTTTGGTTCTTTCTTTTTGTACTCTTCGCGTCGCGCCCAGATCACACCGTAGGACCGATCAAGACCAATAAGGGCTCAAAACGCGTGTTTCTGCGCAAGGAAGTGCTTTTTGGGGGTCTCGATGATAAAAAGTAAAGTTTAGGGGTCAAAACTTCCTAAAAACATGATTTTTGGGAGCCTGAATAGGCATTTTAAGCCAAATTTGTGAAATTTTCAAATCTTGATATCTCAAATAATATAAACTCGATCAATGCAAAATTTGAAGGGCAAGTTAAGAACCGCAAACGGGCTTCGTGGGTGGTCCGGCATTACAAAATAATAATTCAACATGGCTGCGGCCGCCATCTTGGATTTTTGCACAAACATTAATAACTCAGCTGCCGTTTGAAATAGATTAATGAAATTTTGCAGCAGTGTAGCCAGCTACTACAGAAAATAGGCAATGTGACCAAAAGTGGCAATAGTAATAAATTCAAGATGGCGGCGGCCGCCATTTGAATTTAGTTTATCGTCCATAGCTCTCTTGTTAATGCGTATATTTGCACGAAATTTGGCATGTGGACTCATTTTATGGTCCTAGGTACGAATTGACTATAATATTGAACAAAAATTAAATCCAAGATAGCGGCGGACGCCATCTTGTTTAATCAGACCATTCCTTTCCAGAGCCTCCTGCCATTCACCAAATCTTTCCTAGAGTCTCGCCGACGAGACAGCTGCAATAATCAGATCATCTGCATACAGCATGTCTATGCATGGCACATCGTGTTGAACATTATTCACTGACTGCATCCATAACGATGATAAACAGCAGTGGACTAAAACAGGATCCTTGATGTACACCAACTTTTATTTCAAAAGCTGATGTCTTTCCTTGTCCGCTTCGCACTGTTGTCATTGCTGCATCATACATTGACCTGATAACTCTCACAAGCTTCTCACTAATTCCTTTACGTCATAAACTCCAGTATAACACCTCTCTAGGCACTCCATCAAAAGCTCTTTCCAAATCCACACATGTCCAGTATCGTTTTCTGTTCATTCCAGAATCTTTTCCTGCACTTGAAGAAGAATAAAAATGGGATCTATGGTTCCCCTTTCTGGCATGAATCCAAACTGGTTAGAGTGAATGTGTACTGTTTCTCTGATACGCCTTTCAATCACTCATTCATACAATTTTAGTGCAATTTCCAGCAACTTTATTCCTCTGTAATTGCCACATTCAAAAGCATCTCCTTTTTGCTTGTAAATAGTCACTATTTCACTCTCCTTTAAGTCACCTGGAACTCGCTCATCTGTCAAAAATTCATTAAGAATTGTGTGAAGCCAATCCACTCCAAGCTCATCTGAAGCTTTAATCATTTCTGCAGTGATTCCAGATCTGTCAAAAATTCATTAAGAATTGTGTGAAGCCAATCCACTCCAAGCTCATCTGAAGCTTTAATCATTTCTGCAGTGATTCCAGATGGTCCTGGTGCTTTATTGCTACGCATTTGCTTGATTTCTTTCTCAATTCTGTACGACTGATTTCATTCTCTGGCCCCTCCACTGCCTCAACATACCGCAGTGGGTCTCTCTGATTTTCTATATTCAGAAGTTCTTCAAAGTAGGATTTCCATCGCTTTTGGATCAACTGGATCAAGCTCAATGAGTACCAGCAAAAACTGGGACATAAACAGGCACACATGCAGCGCGATGCACTAGCTTCGTACTTGTGGTCACTCGGCAGTGTAAACTAGTGTCTGGCTAAGGGCTGAGGAAACGGAGATCAGCGCCACCCTATCAGCCTTATTGCTCGGGAAAGACTTTACGTCATCTTTGCGTTTTTTTCGGCGAACCGAGCAGTGGGAAGTTAAACCCTTCTGTACGAAACGGTTGTGCATATAGTTATGGGTCAAGTTTTAATGCCATTTTCACGACCAGCGATCGTCGTACAAAGCAGGAAAACGAGGCCTATGAAATAACCGTGTGAGCAGATCCAGAAACTGGGATGTCGTGCCTGTCGCGCTTGGACCCATTGCCACCCTTCCGTCGTCCACAGATCACGCCTCGTGTAACCCCCGTCGACAACAAACTGAAGATATTCGCCGTTTGTTATCAAATACTGACTTGCTTCGAACGCCGGCACTCTGCACATGTATACGAACGCCAGCTAGAATTAATCACGCATTTTCGTATGATTTATATTGTTTGTGTTATAAAACTATATATATATTTCTTATTTATGTAATACATTTGCACACACAATTAATAATACAAAACGCAACTGCTAATTCTGGAACCTAGCGATATAAAGAGCAAACATTATGAACTGTTCTGTCATACACTGAGTTTTACTATATTATTTTATAGTAATTTCACTGGCCATCGCTGATTTTAAGTCAATGTGCAAAATTCCCGAAATATCAACAAGATAACAAAAAAGAGAGACGTCATAGGCTCGTAGCCTACACAATCTGAACATAGGAAGACATATCTGACCTGGAAAGTGGTTAAACATCTACGAACCTCTAAATTGTAAGTATGCAAAATGGACACCCAACGCAGAATCAACTGTACTTCGTAAAGTGAAATTTGCAAATGATAATAATTAAGAGCTCGGCGATCATAGCGGCAAGCTGATGTCGTAGCGTAGGGCCTACATGTACATACTTGAGACGCGTAGTTCCGTACTCGACGTCCCAGCCGAATGACGGGAAACTCTCAGGCTTTCCAAACACGACTTCCGTCTCATTTACGAGAATCATGCGATTCTTCGAGACTTTTTTAGATTCTGCAGCGAGCAGCATAAACAAGATGAAATCAATAGCTGCTCGGTAACACACATTCGATTTAAAACAACGACAATGATAATAGCATCACATCACCGTATCAAACACATCATAAGTTCATATCACTTGACACTATGCAGCATCATTGCAAAGCAAAAAGTCTAACTGCGCGTTTCGACCACGAAATCTTTTCTTTTCCGAGCAAGAAATGGGGCCCGTGTCTAACACGATGTTAATTGAGATGCCGTTGCGTGAGTGTAAATTGCTAAATGGCATCTCATCCATCCAACGGCTTTAGCAGGGTGCATGAGTGTGACAGACGGACCGACCGCGCTATATACGATGCCATTATTCGTCGCAATAGCCGCAATTGCTGATCTTTTCAATAATTTCGCCTAAACTAAGTACTGAAAAGTAATGGCAATAGTAATAGCAATATCCTAGTCATAAAGACAACCAGAACATTAAGCAAAAGCTGAGAGTTTCGATGAGTTTCGCGCTATTTTAGGTTTCGTTCGCAGCAAGAAATGAGGGCGGCTGAGATTCAATTGCGAAAACGGTAGCATATGAAGTTTAGTACACTGTTCGAGTGCTGAGTCCATGCAAAAAAGTAAATATAAAACCGGATTCAGTCGGAGCATAGCTCCATCCCGGCGGCGTGGTAACCATGGCAACGGGAAGCTGGCGAATCAGCACGGACGAAGTTTCAAGATGAACTCGTTCGTGTTCTATGCCCATCAGTAACGGCCACTGCGAACAGTCAAAGAGTTAAAAGATTAAAGGTGGCATGGATATTCATTTTATAGGGCCACGGATAGTCACCTATCATATAAGATCACATAGTGCTAGGCCTATCCGCCATCTAACGCAGTAAACGCGCCCCAGTTTAATACTAGTTAGGCAGACCAGGACTCGATTTACTACTCCAGAGGGACCAGAGGCTGAGTTGATTTGAGTGATTGATTATACGCTAGTTTACCAACCGGTCTGTAGACAATCACTTATCCAAGTAGTAACGGGGACCGGTGTGGAACAACTCTGTTAATCGTTATCAACGCATGATAAACAGAGTGCAGCAGTAAGAAAACCAAAACCTTTTAATTCAAGGCTGTCTTAAACCGCGTTGTAAATTAAGCTTACTTTACTAGCAGGTTTCCAGTGACATTAAGCACCACTGTTGCGATTTCTAAGTAACGTAGGCTATATCGGATTACACTTAACTTGAAATGATATTAAATGGAAATAAGTTTTGGATTGATTATACTTGATTTACAACGTTTTATTTCGTTCTTCGGCATACCAGCTGACTGTCGATGGTAACCGGAAGTTGTAAGTCGCAGCGCTCGATGACGTCACAAACAAGTCGTCTGACGAGGCGTCTGTATTCAATGACGTCATCAAGCGACGGCCACCGGAACTTCTTACCACTCCGATTGACTTCCTGCATAATATCAACAAGGACAATATTGTCACTACAACAGCGAATCCAACACGTTTTTCGAGGAAAGGACTCAGTAAAAACTGTGGCACCAAAAGGCATTTAAAGGCGTGTACACACTGTACAAAGCGAACGAAATGAACTGAACCTAACTCTCTTATCTCATATCGCAAATGAACTTGAATAAAATGAATTAAACCTTTTAACCTTACTGACATATTTCAGTTCGGTTCATTATAATAGTTCACAGATGCATTTTATTTGCTCACGATTACGCGCGTGTTTTACGTCAATTTTTGCTCAGTAGGTGCCAAGACGCCGACTAGGCCTATTGTGTGAAGTTTGAAGTGTATGTCGACTCGAGTGAAGTCCTCTGCAGCGTGCTGCAGACTTAGCATCCGTTTAATCTCGTGATCAGTCACGGCCATCAGTCACATTATCAGATTAGCCGTAGGCCTACTCGGAACCCTTTATAGCTCAGTATACCAGAGATAAGTGTTATGAACACGTTTATTTAACATACAATGATAAACTGAGAGCAGAAAGACAGCCGGATGTAATACAGGACACATACAAATAACAGCAGCATAGGCAATCTATTAAAATCAGCTAGCTCAAGATCAGCTCTACAGCCTCAGCTCAGCATATTCATAAAAACCCTTCGCCCAAAACTGTAGGCAGGTCAATCAGCGACTCTTTAATGATCAGTTAAATGTAGGCTGATCGTAATGCGCAGCACGTTTTCGCGCAGCGCCAAAAATTACCTTTTTCACGTTTCTTCACGTTTCAGCGCGGCCGAGCGGCGCCGCTCCGCCGCGCTGAAACGTGAAAAAAGGTAATTTTTGGCTCTGCGCGGAAGCGTGCTGCGCGTAATCGTAAGCACCCCTTACAAACAGATATAACTTACAATATAAGAATACGGCGAAAATGATATATCGATAATAATGAAAATTCTGTTGTGAATGCAGGTAAAATCGGTGAAAAATTTTACTCTTGATTGCTTATTGTTGATCTATTTACCTCAGTTGTTGAAAATATAAGCCAAAGTGTAAAATCGATAAAAATAACCCCTGACCACGCTGTCCCAGGACATTTCGTCAACTCCAGCCTCCAGCATCGTTTCCAACTCGGGGTTGATTCGTTCGTCTTCCTGCAAACATAACGCCGAGACTCTTGTGTGATAGGCATATAGGTTAAACTGTAGGCCTATAAAAAAAGTCTACAGCGCAAAACATACGCAATTCGAAGACAGAATAACAACATATCCCATTTGTTGTCGATGACATTTCAGGAAAACTAAAAATAACTTTTTATACGCGATATAGGCTTATTTTTTCAGTTGTTCGGTGTTAAACTGTTCATGTAAAGTTTGTTAATATATAACACCCAGATTTGCTTGCCATATTTCACGTTGTAATGACAGAAATAGCCTATTTAATAGCATTTTGAAGAACTGTGTGCTGTATATTATGCGAGGTCTTTCTCAATAACAATAACAAATCAACGCACTTAGCATTTTTCCGTAAAGCGAAACATTTAGAGACTGGCTGACCTGCAGCAGGTTACCGAGAACCATCTTATTAACGAGGAAGCAGGCGGTGTGTCCGTAGTAGTAAAGCAGCGGCAGTCGCAGCCGCTCGGGGTACTTGTAGAACACCGAGTCATCTGTAATAACACCGAGTTCAAAGAAAAATGCGCCACATGCTCCTCATATCATTCGACAAACGTTCTTACACATATACAGCCGGTGAAAATCGAATCAGTAATTAAAAAATTATAATGGAATCATGGTAACATAAGTCGCGAGCGAAAAAGACAGGGCAAGCAAATAGGCTATAGAAAAAAACATACAGAGAATCAGTTTATAAAATGCAGTGCTTTTCATTAGCGTCGTGCGCTAATAAAATATCACATCATAAAATCTAATTTGGTTTACAATAACACTGACTTTTTAACAGTCATATAGTTGAACATTTTTCAAATAATTTTGTGACAATCAAAACAAGTTTGTACAATTTACCTAGTAGACAGGCACATGAAGTTACAAAGTGCTAAACAAACAAATTTTATATGTTACACATAAAACATATTGCTATTTTTCTGGTTTATTTATTTTTGATAATATTATTATTAACAAGTCACTACTGGTACAATTGCAAATAAAAGTAGGCTAATAAATGCAGTTAACTGCCATGGCATCTCGGAATATTTACCCGTGATAGACGTGAAAAGACTTTCATCGATGTCAAAGGTGTTCTCAAAATATTTCTTAAGGTCTCTGAAACCAGAACATTTTTTGTTACATTAGTATTGAGTTTAATTGTAAGCTACCGTAACGTTATCCATGCTTCTCCTTTCGTTTAACCAAAAAAAATTACAATATTTGATCTAATATCGTTCTAAAACCAAATCAGTGCCTGTAGTATATCTTCTTTTCAAAATTTTCTCTTTTTAAGTTACCTGCTAGTAGTATCCAAACAAACAAACAAACCAGGTCAATAAATTTAAAGATTGTGGCAACGAATATAAAACAAAAATATCATTACTTCTGTTGATGATAAAGATTTTTGAAAAACACTAGTCTGCTTTTGAAAAAAAAACATAAACTTGTGTCAGATATAATAGACGTATACTATTATTGTGACGACCTTTTTGTGCAGGATGACAAGTCACACGGAGCGACAGATTTGAATGTGAAGCTTCCCGTTAAAACTTTCTCCAGCATTGTCTCTAGATATCATACAATCAACGCTTCCTATCCTTAGTAGACACTAGACAATAGCTCCAACGAAGCACAGCGTATCAAAGTATACGAAGACTGCGCATGCGTTTATAGAGTATACTACATGTACAGTATAGACACTGAATACCAGCCGCGGCGTCGTGCAGTAGGCCCTAATTGGGGCGCAGAAAGTTGTAATTTTTTGACAAACAGTTCTTTTATAAAAGAACCTCTAAATCCGGCTGCTTCGATACCGATACTGCAAAATATTCGCGTCGAATGTTTCGATAAATATTGTGACAATGAAAAATTAAGAACGATTTAATAACACCGACTTAAGTTGATCTCTTCTTACTTTTTCTTGGTCCGAAAACGTTCTAAGAAAGCAGACAGCTGATTAAGCTAGTGTAAAACGAGAAAGGATCAAAGATCAGCTATATAGACGGTGGTCAAAAAACGATGGCATAAACAAACCCTGGTATATGAACAACGACGACAAGTAATTAATGAAAATTTGAACTTTCGCATTCATATGGGCAAAATGTAATTTATTAAGACCTATCGTTCAAATCAAATTTAATTTTATGCAAATTAGTGATAGGGCCTATTATGGACAAATTTCAGCCGTGATGAACGTCTGCTTTAAAAGGTGATCATTTTAGAATATAGGCTTAAATAGTAAAACAGGATTAACATTTTATTTAAAGAAATTGTTAAAATGTTTTTGAAATAATGTTGTAACGATGTTCAAATATTATTAAAGCACAGTCTTTTTTGTTGCATTCTGTACGGCGACCTTTATATCGTGCTATTATGTGTTAACATAATTATGTCAAAGCGAACACCTTTGGTCCTCTATTGGCCCAGTGGCCATGACACACTACTGATGCTGCCTGAAGATCCAACGGTTATTTTCCACATTTCCAAGACTGCGAAATGGCATTTATAGGCTTTAGTACAAGGAAGACAACAAAAGTGTGCCGTATGCGGGTCGGCGAGATTATTTTCCACTGTTATTTGGCTTAACAAAAATAATTATGTTTTATTACATGTTCTTCACTTTAACCAAAAGTAACTTTAGCTCTAAGCCCAACATGGCAAAACTAGTATCCCTTTGGCATTTTATTACAGGGTGGGCTGAAAAATCGGATCTGTTTGAGTGTTGATAACTCAGCGATGGTTACCCGTAGAAAGGCGTATGATATGTCAGAAGTTTTAGAATGTTGTAGACAAAAAGGGCCGAACTTGCATAGCATATCATTAAAATATTCTTTGCCTAATTTGTCTAAATCTTCATTACCCCTGAAATTAGGCATTTCTCTGCACTCCCACGTGCCCGAGTTCATTGAACTCAAAAACTCACTGCCAAAAAGTCCAGATATAAATTCTGTGAATTAATCAGTGTGAGGGCATTGTAGCAGATAGGATGGTCACAAAATTTCAGTAAATGACCAGCTAAAACATGCGCTAATCGAATGCTGGGCTCTGCTGATTCTGAACACATTGACTCCAGCGATCGATCAGCTGCCTAAAAGAACTGATGACGGTAATGAATGCAAAAGATGGGCAACTGCCTACGTCGAATTTTATCTGAACTCAACGTGTGTGTTAATATTTTACTGTATGCTGCATGAAAATCAACTTAAATTCAGGCGTTACTGCCAATTTAGCATGATTTTAGGGGTGGGACAGATTTGTGTAAATCAGGCGAATTTGGAAGGCAAGGGGGCCAAGATGCCAAAGCCGTGCTCTGTTTTGTCTTGATAGGCTTAATGCATTGTCGCTTTGCAGTCGTCCACGCTAAGAAGCTCGGCTATACCCAATAACCATCGGACTCGCGAGTCACGACTACGAGATTTTCACAGTCCAATTTTACGTTCAATGTGAAACTAAGTACCAAGAAACGATAAATAGACTAGGCCGGAACGTTTTTTATCGCCCGCGCACGTCAATCTCCATGTAGTTTATGCATTCCGGATGCATTTTACTGGTTTGATTATTAAAAAACACAATTTAGAACTAAACATTATACACAAAAACGCCATTTCGATATTAAAATGTCAAACATTTTCTGCCTCTAAGACCTTTAAGACCTTACCTTTTTTCGAAGAGGGATGTTCCCAAATGGGTTCCATGACACTTTATCGCGCGACAGTTAATCGGCGATAGTTCATCAGACGACAGTTCATCGCGGCGATAGTTAGTCGCGTGCAATTTCATCGCGCGACAATTCATCGGGCGAGCAGTCATCCACGCGTCCACCGTCGTAATTAAACGTAGTTACCCTTTTACTTTGTCGACTAGCAGCGAACCTTAGACTAATTATTGAAGCACTATATAAAGCCCCTGTTCAATTTACAATTAACATTATCTAAGCAGTCATGGATGTAGTATTTGGTAGCCTAATAGTACTGGTGGTAAACAAACTGTTATTTATCATTATTTCGAATAGCCCAGAGCGATTTCAGCTAAAGTGGGACACTTAACAGTTCAAGCGCCATTGCAAATGATGTGTGTGAAACCCAGTTGTGAAATTAATCCGCAGATGGCAGCAGGTGTTCACATTTGTTTCTATGTCAGGTTGAGTGGGACAACTCTCAGCATTGTAATCATTGGCTGTGGGTTTGAACCTAACTATCTCCTTCCCCTGGCGTCAAGGACCTCCATACGACACAGTGATGTGCCAAGTAAACCTGCCAAATGGCATCTGAATCCATCAAATAGTTTTAAGAATTATGAATGTGACATCAGACCACACTACAAGAAACGTGTAGTAATAGTCAGAATTGCTTGTGCTGCAAGAGTGATTCCATATAATAATTTTCCATTCCAGGTGTCTGTAGTATAATAACGCCATTCACGATCTTGAAAAGATAGCATTTCTTCAGTTTTACATCAACCAAATGAAACAATCATCATTTTTGTGAAACTAATCAATGAGCGGCGTATGTAGAAGTCTTTTCACACATGCCAAATTACATCACAAGTGCAAAAACTACCATAATACATAAGCATACTGTTCTGTCAGTAACTACACTGTGTTTCAAGAAAACGGGCACCCTTTTTATTTCTTTCATAATGCACTCAAATGATGATCAATTTACACGAAATTTTTACCAGACGTAGCTGAAGAAATGCTAATTCAAAATATATAGACAAAATATGGCTGTTAGTTAAATATTCTTTGCTAGTTGTGATGTAATGCTGACGTCATAGCGTGGCGCGAGTACAAACTGGTTTGTCACAACCGGTGCTGTAAGTTGCTGAATAGCTGCCCTG
>Ga0209367_1000666_pt1 | contig 36685 bp, 21 predicted proteins | sample WorMetLIZISLAND2_FD_187412 | JGI IMG/M metagenome (GOLD analysis project Ga0209367, IMG submission 187412) | Marine gutless worms symbiont microbial communities from Max Planck institute for Marine Microbiology, Germany - Olavius geniculatus... ...
CTCTCACACAGACCGAGTTATAGTTCTTTTTGTCCCAAATTTCGTTGCCATGGCAATGGGGGTCGATCGGGGGAAATGCGATTTGCAGCATTCAATAGCCCATCCTCGAAAACCTTTCTATAGGCGCAAAATATCGCAGATATCTCTTACGCAAGGCGAGTTATAGCCAATTTTGTCCCAAATTTCGTTGCCATGGCAACGGGGGTCGGTCGGGGAAAAATGCAATTGGCAGCATTCGATGGTCCATCCCTGAAAACCCCCTATAGGCGCAAAAATTTCGCAAAAATTTCTTACGCAAGCCGAGTTATAGTTAATTTTGTCCCAAATTTCGTTGCCATGGCAACGGGGATCGATCAGGGGAAAATGCAATTGGCAGCATTCGATGGCCCATCCCCGAAAACCCCCCTATAGGCACAAAAATATCGTAAAAATTCCTTACGCAAGCCGAGTTATAGCCAATTTTGTCCCAAATTTCGTTGTCATGGCAACCAGGGAGGGTCCGAGGTAAAATTATATGACACCATTAGATTCGCCATCCCCGAAAACCATACCTAGAACCAAAAATTACGACTCTATCTTATACACAGCCAAAGTTATGACCGTTTAAAGAACTGTTTAATTTTCCCCATAGGCGCCATTGTATTTTTTTTGGATTTTTGCGAATAAATACGTTAAATATTAAATTTTAATTTTCTAATCCCCAAAAGGCACTTCCTTGTGCAGAACCGCGTCGTTTGACGTATTAAGCGTAAAAATCCCTTAAAAGGTCTGATCTGTGGGTGAGCGGAAGAAAAAAAGGCATATAGAAACAAAAATTTTTGCGTATATTTTACCCATTTGCCGAGAAGCCCCCCTTGGAGGAATTTGCATAAAATTTTGCATGACGGGTCCCCTCCCCGACGTAATCAACCGTGCCAAATTTTATCTCAATCGGGCCAGGGGCTTTGATTCTGTGGGGGGTCGAATTTTTGGATTCCCCATAAGAAAGAGAAGTCGCCGTTAACACAGGGCTTGAACTACCGTTCAGCCTGTGATGGCGAATATCAAACGCCGCACTAAATAACAGGACAACCAAGCGCGTGTAGCCAACAGCCGCCCAAACAGCACCGCGACCAAACTGTCTCCCGCTACAATCTGCGCAATAACCTATGAACTATAGCAGTAGTGAAGCATAGACGTTATGTCCTCCTGTGATTGTTTTTCCCAGAGTTTCACTGATATTTGGCGGGTTGGTACCGTAACGGTTAGGAGGCTGGACTTATGATCACAAGGTCGTGTGTTCAACTTTGGGTGGCAGGTAACACTATGTGATTGTAATCCCTAATCCCATATGGCAGGTGACACTCTGTAGCGCTTCGACAGGTTTTCCATAAACAGCTATACACACCCCTTAACGCTTTGACGTTAATCTTTACTCCGTACTTTTGACACAGAAGTCTCGCGACTGCTAAGTTACCGCTGCACGTTTCAGTATGCAAGTGCCGTTTCTTCAGGCCTTGTCATCGACAGTAAAGTCTTGATCCTTGTACTTCGCACCCCAGTTCTACTGCTAACATCACTAGCAATGTAAATGTCTGCAACTTGTGCACAAATTTTCCACGCATCTCATCAATGTCAACGTGTTTCACTATATTGTTGCGGGAGAACGAAAAAAAGGCCGGTCACGAAGAGACGTCACTGACTGGACTGGTTTTAGGATCAACGTAACAGTTCAACTGAAAATATTCATCTCACAGTGTAGAAAACAAAACACTTTAACTAAAAAACATACTATAGCTTTAAATTGCAATCAGAAACAATAGCAGCATTTACTTTTTAACTTTGTAAATCTTTTTGCCATTAAATGAAACGAGTTTTCTGATTAATTATTTCTGACGAAAAACAAACAGCATTGCATAACGCGTGTTCGTATATGCCATTTGCTTTTTCTTTGAATAATGGCTTTTGACTTGACCCGACCCGAAGTTGCAAGGCAGTTAGCATAAACTAACAAAAAAATAATGGTCGTAATCGTAAACAATCAGCAGGTGGTAAAACGCGACGGTGATTTCGGGTCAGTCGAAATACGACAGTCGGAACACTTTAGAAGAGATATGCCTTGGTCTTCCGCAAAAACTGTAGCAGGGAGTTGGCGACTCTTCTAAATGCACATAGGTTATACAATATAGTGCAACCACGATGAACGTTACCATAAATTTTTTTTGACACCAAGTTCAATTACGTGTTTTAACCATATTATTATAATAACTCGAATAAAATTCAAACCATTTTAGCCAAAAAGTAAAATCTAAATAGTAACAGAGGCAGTCATGGTATATATATAATAAAAAAAACTGTCAAGGTTAGCCAGAAGTATTTCTTTTGTAAGATTAAGCTGGCAAAACATGCATACACATCTGTAAAAAATTGTATATGCATACTGTGATGTAGTCATTGCTGTCGTACAGTTAAAACTTAGCCAACGCTTGTGTATGTATTTGACGTTTTCTTATTTTCGTTGTTTTCCCACTATTTGTGGTCAATAAATATTTTCGTACTGCAATACTTCTAAAACGTACTTATACATGTAGTATCCATAATTTTTCTAAAAAGCGTTCAGTGAGCGGGTGTGTGGACTGTGGAGCAACCTCGAGATAACAGAACAGTATTCTTAATTGTTTTTTGCAGAAACGCTGATAGCAGACGCTTAAACAAAGATAACTCAAGAAGAAAGTTTTATGCGTTTATTGCACAGATATTGCACATAATCTCTCTTCAAGACGCCATAGCCGGTAGCCGTAAAAAAGATACACTTCACCGATCCGATTACGTAAAAAAGCAAATACATTTTGTACGTAGGCCTAAGCAAAACGTAAATTTACATAACGCATCAACGCAGAAACAGGCACTAATGCATTATTTACATAAGTACTTTAAAAATGTCTTAAGTGATTGTCCAAAGACGAAAATGGTGTAAACAGGATCAAGAAGGTGTCTCGGCAGTAAGTTCCATAGTTCCACGTCATCGGACCAGTGACAGAGAAAGCCCGACCTGGACGTGAACCGGAAGTCTGTTTTGACAAAAAAGCTAAAAATTGATTATTGCCTGCATTACGTAATATAATTTACGGACCAGATTTAATCAAAAAGTCAACAGCGCAGGTCGCAAGACCACATTATTGCCGACTATTTGCGAGAGTCATAACTGTAAAACAAAGGTACGTAAAAAGTTCAAAATCGACAGACAGTTTTAACTAACATTACATCTTTTTGAATATTCGCAAATCAACACAGGTCAGCTTTTTCAAACTTAAACACGTTTTTCTATTTAAACGTACAACTGATGATTGCAGCTCACACCCTCTGATTCTGTTATTTGACGGCGGACATTTCGTTAGCGTCACACCTTTTGAGTACGAATACGAGAACGAGCATGGGTGGATTTTGTTCAACTACTTTAACGTTGATCGACTGATCGATTGATTGATCGATTTTGAACGATTGCTTCACTGACCGTGAGTCGGCGGTGCCAGCAGCAGGAGTAGCGCCGACGCTGGTCGGCCACGATCTGTTGTTGGTCTTGAGAACGAGGCGACGTCGACGATGTTGAACCAGACCTCCGTCCAGCGATGACGGACTGCGCTGCTGCTGCTGCTGACGCTGCTGCTGCATCTCGACCGCATCATTGACACCCACTGACCCACCAGCCCCGCTCGACGCCACAGAGTCCGTTTCGGGGCAGGACAGCTGTGTCTGTGGTCTGACTCTCAGCCGAGCGACGACTGGCTGTCCCGGCCGCGGAGAATGGCGCGCCCAGAGATGTCGTTGGTCGGGCGTGGTGCAGGTGTCGACCGTCAGGTGGCGCGTCGTCACGGCCGACTGTCGACTCGGGGAGACGCTCACCGCCAGCGGCACCACCACATCGACTGGATCGGCTACGTCTTTATCTCTCGACATTTTCCACGATCTCACTAAATACTCGCGTCATGCCTCGAGGTAACTGTTTCTGCATTCTTACAGCAATGAGAGTTCATGCAGCCGGAGTCATTCGAGGAAGCATCGGACGATGTAGACGACATATCCACTGAATCGGCACCATCGCTAGTCTTCACTGCTTCTCGTGTTGTGGCATCCATCATGTTTTCAGATCATCAACGTCCACGTGATGATTGCTACGAAGGCGGTATAAACATGGTGTCAGTAGTTAAACCACACTCGGCTGGCAGTGTAGTCTATGCAATCTGAGCGCGGTTTAAGTACGATACCGCACTGTCTGGAGTGGTATAAGTGGTACAAGTGCGTACTCGTTTATCCACTTCAGCAGTGCAGTATCTAGTATGAGAATGATATTTCGTAAGCTACGTGTAAAACAGGCTATATGGTTACGAACAAAGTCGACACGACGGGCAACCATTTACTGTATCTACGTGCTTTGCTCTTTCGTGACGCACGTCGACGCAGACTGATGTCACGTTTTCACACGTAGTCGAGCACGTGTCGATCTGTGCTGGCGCTGCATGCAGTGAGTGGCTCGGGGTGCAATCACATCTCACTATGAGCAGCCGGTCCTGCAATCTGGCGGGCGGCGGTTGCAGTGCTGCTAACTGTGCGAACGAAGCGTCCATCGATCAGGCGAACGACCAACTGCCGACTGGGTGGCTGCATGGATGCTGAACGAACACTGCGACGACGACGCCACAGCGATGCAGTGGCAGTTGACTTTCACGCCCCATCTATGACGTATTGGTGTCAGCAGAGTGTTTAGAAATGTACGTATAGATCTCTGCAGTCTGATTAACTAATTTCATGGATAACCAGACTTGCTTTTGGTTTTTCCCGTTTTAGTTTTTTACTAGTTTTACTTATCGCTGTTTCCTTCCTCTTTAGTTTTTCTCGTTTCGGGTTTCAAGCTTTTCCATAACCATCTATTTTGGATTTTTTTCCGTTTTGCATAACAGTGCCTATACGAGTATTTCGGTTTCTTTCGTTTCATTTTCATTCAAAACATTTTTAGTTCTTCACAGCTTGACTTGTCAGTTTTTTTTCAGTGCAAATCTTTTGTCGTATCGTATTGTAAGTAAGTAAGTATGTATGTAAGTAAGCAGTAGTTTAATAAGCACGTCGAACGTAAACACATACTATAACTAGAAAGCAGTCAAAGCCCGCAGACCTCCGCTAAGGCCATGTTGTTCGCAAGGTGGCAGCACCATGTTCGGTTTGGCAGCGGTTTTCCTTATGCCCCATTGAAAGCAATGTTAACGAAAATTTCAAAGTGATCCAGAATCCAGGATTCCTTCCGGATTACCCCCAAAATTGAATCACTGGTAGTTTTTGCCATTCCCGACATTCCCAAAAAAATTTCAGAAAGATCTGTTAATAACTTTTAGAGTTATCTTGCTGACACACAGACAGACAGACAAACAAACAAACAAACAAAGTCTGGCAAAAACATAACCTCCTTCGCGGAGGTAAAAATTTTCAATCAAGTCACAAATTTCATTGCAATAAGTGGGACCTGCCGTGCAAGTTTTAAATGTACATTTTCACGCGTTTTCATATATTTTAATCTTAACCGCCTGATAATGTGAGTTCATAGTAATGTTTTCTAAAATATGCACTGCCGATCTAGTTCCCGAATTTATGCAGTCTGTTTCAGGGATTCGTATGTTCGCTTCGCCGGTTTGTACAACCAGGCTAATGTGTTACGATTAACGATCGTCACGAGTGTATGTATATATGTAGACACTCTTGCAAACAGTGATAAACGCCAAGCTCGAAATAAGACGTCAAAACAGTGACGAACCATGTCCGTCATTGTTCAAAAAGATGACTTCAGTCAGTGCTGCACGGCATACCGATATCGGTGGCATATCGCGTTGGCAAATATCGCGGTTTATCAGCCAGCGATTGTGTTAATTAATGCCCATTTCAGTGTGATTTTTATTGTAATAACAGGTTAATGATGTTAACAATATAGCAGCTGGTGACATATTGTACAGGATAACGTACAATATTGGTGGTCACGTTAAACACGGGAATACGGCGTATAGCATAGACTAACCGTAATTCACTGCTATGATCGAAGTTAATCGATCGTTTTCAAAATTTACCGATTGCTTAATCTACCCAACGCATGCATGCTCCAATTTTATGAGCCACCCGCTAAATGTGAAATGAAATTTTTATTGGCGAGTTTTACGATTTAGTTGACTAACTTGATTTGTCATGCAGATTATGTTGCAACGACGACTTACGTGTCAACTGGTCAGTTGCAGCGATGTTGAAAATAAAAGTGGAAACATGATTTCAAAATAAAAATCAGTCCGTGTCAACTGTTATGTCGAAGACTAAATGTTAAATTTTGCTTTGTTACATCGGTATCGTTTTCGTTGTCGTTCTCATAGTTGTTGGCTTAGCAATATTTTGGTCTTGTTCTCCTTCTGGCCTCTTTGACATCTCTGCTGAAATGCAGTCCGCTATACGTCGAGTCTTAAATAAGCGAGGATTGGGGGCTGAAGGCGCAAAGTGCAGGAACGTGTGCAGTGAGGAGTGGCAATAATTACCGCTCTGACTGACAGAGCAGCGAATTTTTTTTACTCCGCTGAGCGTAAAAACCGAAGCGTGACTTGCGCCGTGTCGACAAAAAATTGTAGCCGTAGAAGTATACGAAACGACAGAAATGAACTCAACTCAGCTGACGCATTTTAGTGCAGTCTAGTTTATATCGATTTAGTGTTTATTTCTATCGCTTTGATGCTTTAACTTTTAGATCGAGCGAACAAACGTGGTACAAAAACTAAAAGCGACCAGATATCCCAAATCTCCGCCGAGAATGGTTTTACCACCAGCGAATACAGTTGCAGCAAAAAGTATCTCGCAATGGTAAAACATTTTAAAACTCTACAAATGAATCGATCGGGATTGCCACCAAAATCGCAGTAGCAGCAGCAGCAGCCGTGTACGTGCGGTTTGCTTTACAGCATCTCTGCTCCTCTCCTCGTTCCATTGCCTGCCGCTTGACGATGCTCGTCACTATCTTTTCCGGTGCACACTGAAGCGCTCACTCAACCAATAAACATCGACAAACGACGTTCATCAGTATACAGACATACAGCCGCTGCCGCTGAGTCAAGTTGTAACGCCTAGACTCGACGAAAAAAACTTGACAGTAGACAAAGGTCCGCTCTGATCTCAAGCGACACAGAGCTAAAATTGCGACGAGAAGCTGTGCTAGGAACACGAGCTGCTGGGAAACGTTTATGAGATAACATTTGGCACGTAAAGGACGTGAAAAAAAATACACGTCCAAAAGTAGCCAACAAAGTATGCATATTAATTGTTTATACGAAAATACAGTACGTTAACGGCGACCTTCTTATAGGTTGCTTTACACATATTGTCCGTGTTGTCTTCGTCTGCCTTTTTCAAACAAACCAAACTTAGCGTGTCGTATATGGAAATACTGGTACGTCATTTTTCAGTTTTAAAGGTCAAAAGTAAAGGCTAGCAAACGCCAGAAACTTTTCTAAAAAAAATGACGGATAACTCGATTACGTAATTACGGCTTGTGCGGTAATCTAATTTACCGTCGATACCTGACGCTCTCGATAACTGCACGAAGGTCTAACAGCCGTAAACTTTCCGGCGCATATTTTTCACGCATATATTTTTCTGACCTGACTTAAAGATATAAAAGATTGGAAATGGTTATGTGTAAAATAGAGCACAGAATTTTAGCAACCGCCGACAACCGTGCGTTAAATACATCTAAATGTTTTACGTATGATCTTACAATACATTTTCGAAAAAAAGTGAACTTGGTTAAGTGCAAAAAACAAAACTTCTGCAAGACATTTGTGAATGTTTTAGCGTTAGATGTAACCACAACCTTAGTAAGATCATGTGTTTTAAAATGAGAACTGAATTCTAAGCAAATTGCAGATGCTGTTAAGCTTAGCCGTGGATGCGGCTGTGGCCTTATCCCGCGGTCATGACAAAATCACTGCTGTTATACAGTGCATGTACTGAGCCCGGTGTGCTCAGTTAACAGCAAAATGAACTCCTTGCTCACTTGCTGGCTTAAACACAGGCTGTTGCGAAGACCTAATCATTTTCTTCTCAATTTGTTGATTCAAATGTTGTAGTTACATAAAAAACAAAAAAGCGAATGCAAAATGTTTTACAATTGAATTTGTGTTATTCTTAAAACTCTTACAATTCTTGAAACTTATCTGTTTTTGCAGTTACAATCATTGTTAATTTTCGTCGATGTAGAGAAGACGGGGCAGTATAAAAATTGTCATTATGACTGTGATTTCACTTGTAAACTCATTTACTAAAATGTTTCAGTGGCTATCGATCGCTCTTTGTTTAACCATTTTCTAACTTGAAGCTGTGCGCTGTTCTCTTATAATGTTCGATGTGACATTTTTGCAAATTTTTTAGCTTAGATAAGTGTGAAACATAAAAAACATTAAACATGTCTGCATGTGAAAATGTTTTAATAATTTTTACACATAACTAGTATCTCAGACAGTCGAGGTAAACTCATAAGTTGTTAAGCTTAATTTCCGTCCACAACGCAAAAATAAACATTTTTGTCGTAAGCGCATTAGAGATTAATTTAACCATATGCGCTATATGAATTTTTATTTTACTTATTTGCTTACTTACTTGCGTTTTGCCGCTGCGTTGCTTGTGTAAGCTGCCTGCGTTGCGTTCGTTGCTTACTTGTTTGTGTACTTTTTTGCGTCAAAAAGTACGCAAAGGCAAAGTCGCGTGTGTTGCGTTGTATGGAAACGTTTTCTTAAATCTGTTGCTGTCACTTGCTGCTGCTACTGATGCTGCGCCGGCGCCTGCGTTAATAACGTCATTTCTCACGACGCCTATAAGCCACCAGTAGCAAAAAAACCTGGTGAGACAACCGAATGCAGGCTTGCAATGATGCTGAGAGTAAAAGTAAGAACTTGGTTTCCTGCCAGTATTCTGCGATATTTCCCTATACGTTTGAAAATCTGCTATGTTATAATTTTATCTCGTTGATTTTACATAACTTTAAAGCTATTTCAATAAGTAATTATTTCTTTTCATGAAAATATCGAAACCACTAAAAATGCGAGACGAAAAAATCCGAGATTAAAATTCGGGGAGCAAGATTAGAAAATGGAAAATGCAACAATACAATCAGAATCAGAAATGCAGCAATAACAGTGTAAAAACACAATGCAAGGATACAAATTGCAAAACTGGAAAACGTGAGAATTAAGACTAAAAAATAGCGATGCAGAGAATATGCATTAAACTTCTGACGGTAACCAGTCGAGACCTGCAGAATCGAAAAATATTTCTCATCCTGGTTCAACCGTGATCACTATTACACAACACCCAGTTGTTAAAATGTCATATATGACGCAATGCATCGTAGTTTGCAAGCCTCCAATTAATATTCCCACGCATTCACCGATTTCAAATTTTCAAACGACGCAGAAAAAAACGTACAAAAAGTTATCTATGTCTTTTAAAAAAATTGCTAATGTATGCTGTGCTACAGCAACCACACTTCGTGCGTTTTTGAAAACCAAAATTAATGTGTGAACATTTTGAGAAATCTTATGTTTTTGACGACCGCTGTTATTTCGTGTGGGCGATTTAGGGTTGGGTTAGATTTGGATTGGTGGCATGCCGTAGCGGTAACGCGTTTCATCCGATCAAGGAAATTACTCTACACCTCGTTGAGTTAGTAGGCCTACTTAGATGGGTGAACTGCGGGCAGATAAACCATCTCGGTATGTACATGTAACCAGCCGCCTAGGTCAACTCAGCCTTTTATCCCTCTGGGGTAGGTAAATCGAGTACTGGTCTATCTGGCTGGGGTTAAGGCGGGACGCGTTCACCTGCGTAGGGTGGCAGGGAACTACACTGTGTGTGATCCCATACGGTAGGTGACGCTCCGTAGCTCTGAGAGAGCTTCCCATAAAGAGCTATATCACGACCTTTAACGTTTTAACCTCTTAGATCACAGCAACCGTCAGATCGGCTAAAAACCTTTCCTTGCTTTTATGACGGAGCAATTTTGCTCTTCAAGATTCATGTATGGTGGAGATACGCCGGTGGCATGCGCATGCAGTGCTTGGCGACAGGTCGACTGAACGTCGCTGCAGCCGGCTGCTGATGCTGCTGCTTCTTCCTGTATGCCATCTTTCATCAGTCGTCGCCGGAGGCAAATCACCAACCTGACACACTGTGCCGTTTCTTCGCCAAGCAGTGCGATGAAAGACAGGTCAGATATGATAAAAAAAACCGAAGCGAAAGTGCAAGTTCCTGCAAAGATGTGCGTCGAACGCTTTGATGCCATTCTATGTCGTACGTAATTGCACTCAAGACATTACCGTGCAGTGCCGTACGGTTAGGTTCTTACATGCAACGTATTATCTCGCTACAGTTACGTCATATTAACAAGAAAGCCCTAATGTATAGTAGTGAACATCACTGTGCGAATATGCACATGCACACGTGCATAAGCGTAGCCTACGCCTATATCAATTATAGTTGTATGACTAGTAAAAAAACTTCAGTTTTAAGATGCTGAAAGAATTTTTTTGTGTGTGTGTTACAGACACTATGCTACGAACGTTCGACTAACGTGTATTTCACACTTCGTCCTAACTCAAGACTTAGATGTAGCGAATCAATCGATCAAAAACATATAAAGCGGTCCAAGTGATAAAAACTACTGCTATGTACATTACAAAAAAAATAAATTCAATCCAGTCTAAGAAATAGTCTAAAAAAAGATTTCGTGAACAGATGCGTTTTGAGTCGCTGGCGAAGATCTATGTCACGTCGTCCAGCAGGTCGTTTCAGGTCCGTGGGCCGACAACCGGGAAATCCTGGTTGGTTGGCGACGGTTGTCAACTTGACTGGGGGCACTGCCAGACGGCTGGTGGCAGCAGAACGTAAAGTCGGTGGCCAGGCAAATCGGCGACACGGTTGAGGGGGGCACGTGTATTGCAAGACCTTGCAAAATCTGTATCTGAGACATATGGACGTGTCACCAGTGGAAATGAACATTGTACTCGCCGAATTCGAGAACTGTATGGAACGTCTTTCCAGCTTCGCAGTTTCGCGTGTAAATTCTAAAGAGAAAATAAACTACTAGCAAAAAACTCGTATTTGCTAATTAGCTTATGTCCCTGAAGCCTGTCATCTTGCTAGCCATCACGGCAACTTAGTTAACGGAACGTGACGGGATTAATTTAAGGCTCTTTTGATTTCGCGCATGTTAGTAAATTGCAATTTTCTCGGCCATGATGCTACTGATGTAAAGAAAAACAAGAAGCCAAGCGAACTGGGGTGGGCCGCCTATATTCGAAGGCCAGCGTCCGACTTCCGCGATTTTTCAACATGACTACAGTCCCGTACCTGCTATAATGAGCGGTGTCGCTGCTATATAGAACGCCACAGTCAACGCTAGGATACGATACGGTAAGTCGGCGCACGCAGATAATAGCCGCAAGCAGAAACTTTGCGTTCAAAATTGCGGCCAAACCGCTGAAGATAGAGATATGGTTACTATTGGCAGCTTATAGGAACTCGATCGTCATCGCCCTGCAGTACCATCGCCGACTACCTACGACGTACTGTTTAGCCACAATACATGAATTACATACAGACAGACAGACAAACGACAGACGACACATCGTACCCAAGGCTCATGGTCGGCGAAAAACTCCGTAAGACAAGCACCAAATAGATTCTCATGTATTTCCTCTAACGTTCGCAATGGTCTATCTGAGAGCAGCCAATGCAATAAACCTAATTTAGGTGACATACGTGCACTCTCGATACGTTGACGTTATGTTACTGTGTGGAGTAGGCTTAAGTTACTTATGACTTATATAAGCTACCTATTTTTTAAATATATCAATTATGTTCCAATATGTCTTTAGTCCGAGGTGTGCACAATAAGAGTTCGCGAGTCTGCCCAATCAACTGGCGCTCGCATGTCGAGTTTTTTTATCTATTCGTATTTCGTAGACAAAATAGACAACTCGCATTATGTATTATTATAGCGCTACAGCGGAAGGTCGATTCTTCAGGGTGTTCCTTACCTTAGCCGAAGCTAAGAAGTTAAGGCTCCTAGGTAATGGGTGGGGTAAGTGATCAGAAGTAACTATTTTTTGTCAAACATAAAACCTTACGGACGACATAAACGTTGATGAATGCGCTAAGTCGTTCAAACGGTCAACGCGAAGAACTCAAGAAGCACTTTTTGAGACGTTAAGTTTGTCTGGCACACGTTTTACGAGAGTGGCACGGGGCAGCATAACGCTAAATATTGACAGTTTATAGTGCATTAGAAGACTTATGCCCCATTTACACGAGAAAGCATACATGAGGCAAACATATGAAGCAAACGTATTCAAAATACACGTGCACGACGTGTGCTTTAAGTTTGCTTCGCCATGTAAACAGGGTATTACTGATTACTTCGCTGACTTGACGTGTCTCGGGTGTCCGTGACATGCGTGAGCGAATGTTGCTTTCACGCGATCGCTGCTAAATGGCGCCTGCAGCATCCCATCCCGTCAATCACCGAGGTCGCTGTACCACAACCTGCTAGCATCATCCGGAGCTCTGCCATCTCACTGGCTCCTGCTTAGCGCAAATCTGTCCACATTCGCCTAATTTTGCTTAACTTCATAGTAATAGGAATTTCTTGGTTTGCATGTCAAGCGTTTGCAAATACTGCCGTGAAAGTGGGAGCATTTTTTCGCTATACTGTACTTTCGATAGGCCTACCAGTACTATTATACTGAATTCTATCATTTGTATCCCTTCACTGCCATATTCTAGCGATTAGAAGTTGTTTCAGAATAAAAGTTATTGATGAGTTTTGAACACCGTGAATCTCAGTGATATAACGGCAAAAAACGTTTGTTTGATTGTAAAACCAGTTAGTCTACAATCTACGTTTATAGGCCTACGAGTTGGAGCATATCTATCTTGTCAGACGAGGATAAATATTTTAACAGTGCAGCAGCAAGAGTCGAGCAGCGCGCTGGTAGGTCTATTGTTGAATTAGCAAACTCATCGGCTATGTCACGATCACGTCACATACAAATCTTGCGTGTTGGTCAAAGATGTAGGCCTATACGAGTCTGTTTACAGCGTGGCTGCGACATGAAAAGTGCACTAGCCCTACAGGTGCTAAATGAAGATAATAATCACGTTTATTCCGTGCACCACGAATGTACCGGTAACGCAAATAAGAGAAATAAAATTGGACCATAATAAATGCCCGTGTCCTAGGCCTACTATACGCAATGCGTGCGCTGCAAACTTATTAACACATGATGGGCCTATCAGAACGGGTGAAAGTAGTCGCCTTACTATTTCTATAATAAATGAACAAAACATCAGTTTATACACTTGTTAACGGCAACATTTAAGGACTTGCACATTGAAAACAGCAAAAATTACAAAAGGTGATATTGCCCGCATCACACTGACTGTGTGTCAATGTGCAAGTGTTAGGCCTAGACTAATTTTTCTCACGACTTGTTAAACTAGGCACATTTATTTTAAACTTTCATTCAACTACGGCTTAGACCGCAACAAATTGTTAACTAGCATGAGCTTGTTATTGTGTAACATAATAAGCGTTTACACTGACGAGTGGTAACTGTATGCCCTAATTGAGAATTCATTATAACGAACACAAAATATAACGTAAATTCTGATTATTGCACATAAATCAACTAATCAGCAGTAAATGAAAATTACGCTTGTAATATACATCGTGTCACAATAAAAAACGTGCCACTTTCATTCTTTTGAATAACGGAGTGAAACATTGGCCGAGTTTGCTAATTTTGGGAATGCAACATTATGAAAAAACTTGACTATAGTTTTGCCCACCTCTCTTCAATACTGTTGCACCTTGTAAATTTTTTTTAAAAATCGCAGTTTGGCCGTTTACAGCAATGAACTCGCACTGGACAGCATGCGTCGGCTCAGAAATGATTAACTGAATATCGACAAACACGAGTAGTCCCTTAACAGTTATTATCACCTCAGAAAGTCTTAAGTATTACGTCACATCATTTTTATTATTGCGTGTGTTTAAAATGTCCCCTCCAGCACGAACGCAAGCGGTGGACGCTGACGCGACTCGCCAACAGCACGTTCAATAACGCGCGACCCACTCACTCGCTGTTGACGCGTCATTTCAGTTCCTCGAAGTACGATTTTAAAATGAACATGACTAGTGTTAAATATGTAACAGGTTTTCAATGACTTTCTGGTCTCAATGATTGTTTGAGCCCGACGCATGCTCTCCCCAATATGAATTCGTTGCTATATACGGCCAAACTACGCCGTCTGCATTTCACAAAGTAATGCAGCGACAATATTAAAGTGAGGTGGGCTAAAGTAAGCTCATTCACGTCACATTTCTTCAAGATGCTGTGTGCCAAAAATTATCAAAATAGACCAATGCTGCACGGAGTTATTCAAAAAAGTGGCACGTTTTTTATTGAGACATAGTGTACAATAGGCCTACATGTAAGTTATGCAAGATGTGCGACGCCCGAAGAACACAAACAGTGTTTGGCGTTATTTCCGTAACCAATAGAGATTTTGAGTATAAACTTCTACAGCAGCATGGCAATAGGCCTACTGTCAACACTGCAGTACGCACGCACCCATAACATTCATATTATTATGTACCGGTAGGCTAAACCTAGGCCTATAATATTATGAGAAATGCTTATTCCGTTTTTCCGAATTGGAAAACGCTTTTTATTTGCTCAGTGCCAAATTTCATTAGATCCTCCTCGTAAATATTCAACACACTAAAGCATGATAAAGCGTTCTACGTCGAAGTAACATACACTGTTTAACAACGTTATTATGATGACAGGGAAGAAACACGAAACGCTGAAGACGACTAATTTGAATAATGTAAAAATTCCACTAGGCCCCTACTATAATCATCACGATGCATTTAGGCATCAGTGAAGAGCGAGGCCGGGTGTCCCTACAGCAGAAATATTTTACGTTCAATCTAGTAACTCATGTTCTTCCCAGGATTAACTTTTTCATTATTTATGTTCACTTTCAAAAGTGGGAGCAGATACAAAGATGCCTATATACGCCTCCGTTTACAACCACGTCTCTTCGTCCTTATTATTCAGTATCAGCAGCCTAGTGTCTGTTGGCACGGCTTGCTGCTGAGGCTGCGACTCTGCTGAAGTTGTTTCGGACTCCGGGATACATGTTTCATCGTTGATCTCTGCCATATTCTCTGCTACTGAAGCCATACTTGCTGCTGCAGAACGACCTTTCATTGGTGCATCCGTAACAATGCCGGCATTTTCAACCAGTCCCGGACGAGAACTATTAACAGTAAATTCACACTTCTGGCTGAAGTTCATCGGGTTATCTGTAGACGAAGCACCGACAGGCCTAACATCGTTTGCTGATGTGTTCGCATTCCAGTCAGCATAAACCTCATCACCGTAGCTCATGGAACTCTGCAGGACCTGATGATGTTGCTCAGCAGCAGTGGAAGAGACGTCGTCGTCGTATTGCTGGATGGTAACGCTTCCTGTCTGCGGGTCATAAGCGATACGTTCAACCACCGCGCTGTGGGTGGTCTGCGTCGGTGATGTGTAAACGTGGCCGTGCGCGTCTATTGACTGATTGTGGGTGGCCTGCGACCCACGGTTAACTAGCTGAAAGAAAGGGTCCTGTTTAACTTCACCCAACACTGGACTAGTACCGTGTCGTTCAGCACTGCAGTCATTATAATAAGGACGAGGACTTGTAGTGCCTTCCTCGTCGTCTTCTGTATTGGTCGCACTGATAACGGACATCATCGTGGTAGAGCTGTCGACCGAGTCCGCCAGCCCAGAGTTGTTGTCACACAGTCTCACGTCAGCACTACAGGCTTCTGCAGTAAACGTTGCCGAATGGTCATCCGTTGGCTCAGTAGGTCTGACAACAGGAGGACAACGGTCTTCACTCGACAGCTGGTTTGAATCCGTGACGAGCACAGTGAACACAGGTGGACTTACATTCACTTGTCCCACAGTCGAACTAACAACAGCTGGTACTGACGACGACGACGGACAGCTCTCTTCCGGCAAACCGCTCAGCCACTGAATGCTGAATTCTTGCGGATGAGTCACAATAGACGATGCCCCCTGTACGACTACATGATCATCGGTTATGACCGTAAGCGGCACTGGGAGACTGTGGTCCACTTCCCCTGCAGCTGACGGTAGACAGCTCTCTTCCGGCAAGTTGCCGAGCCGTTGAACCGGCGAATTATCAATGGCGGCAGATGAGTCGCGATGATTAGCAGGTGCGTTCAGCAGAACCACGCCGTGATCATCGTCATTGTCAGTCACAAGGTCGTCAGTGGAGAGCATGCGGTCCAGCGAGCGGCGCCGAGCACTGAGGTTCTGCTGTAGACAGCACGTCCTGTAGTCGTCACAGAACTGACGCAGACTGACCAGCTGCGGCTGGGTCGAGTCCGGCGTCACGACATGCTTAGCCACGCGACGCCGACGCCGGTCCACCCGGTGCTGTTGGAACGACTGCCTCACGTGAGACACAAGCGACCCGCCGCCCCTACCACCGCGCCTTCGCTCTAAGTCATCCCCACCAGTCGTCATCCTTCGCTCCGATATCTCACTCAGTGACCGTGAGTTCCGCTGCAGCACGGGGCCACCGGTGGCGGCCTCTGGCGAACTGCAGCTAACCTGCTGCTTCTTCATGTTCGCTTCGTCCATCGAATGCGACATCTTGTGATGAGGCGGCGAGGTGGATCTACGAGGCGTTGACATCAGACCGACCGCGGCTCTTGCTAACGCCGTCTGCAGGATTCGCGGATGTTTCTTCCGGCGAACGTGAGTCGGCAGACTGCTGCAGTCGTAACTGACAGGGGACAATGATGAGCTGAAGTAATGCGATCGACTATGATGTCCCCCCGGCAGCTGTTCCACAGCATCCATGCTATCAAGGCCTCTGCTATCCAGCGAACAGAACGGCGAGGTGGAGCTGCCATCTGGTGAATGAAAAGACGACTCAGAGTCGAAGACGTGTGGACTGCTGCACCGAGAGGACCAGACGCTGCTATCATCACTGCTGCTTGCACAGTCGTCCATGACAGTATCATTGTACCGCGCCGACAGCCCTGCACAGATCAGATCACGTGTGTCAACTTACCACACAACACGGTTCGATATCTGCAATTCTGCATTGCACACTTGGAAGTAATATACACAAACACCAAAGTAATTTAGCAAAAAACAAAATCACTAACTCCTCCTTTGTATTCGCCAGGTGGCAGCATAGAAGAGACGGCTGGGTTGCAATTTGTAAAATGCACGTTTTGCTGACCCTCAAATCTCCCTTTCGCCCAGTAGGACAGAGATCCCCATCTAACGCAATGCGTCACTGGAACCTACAAGACTTGTACCTGCCGGATGGCGTCTACATACGTCAAACTGTTTAAGCAGGGTGCAAAATGTGACAGGGAGATGAGACAGACAGACCGCGTTACGGAAAAATGTGTAGGAAAATGCGAAATCGCTTGCATTGCAGGAGCAATTCCGCCTAAATATTGTATGAAAATTGTAAGATGCTATTTTGAGGTGGACATCAAGTTATAAATATTATGAACACTTAAACACCTGACCACATCACTACACTAAACACACTGTTACATCTCAGATTACTGCAAAAACAACTGCAGATAGCAGCTAACCTTTCATAATGAGTGATTCCTGGACTTCCAATTCCTTCAACTGTTGAATCTTCTCTGCAAGCACTTGCTGTATGCAACCAACCAGCATCCACTCATTTCAATCATAATATATACAACATATATCCACGTATTATATACACACAGCGTCTCAAAATGGCACCATTGGCATTAGGCGGCATTGCCGCAGGCATGATTAGCTGCTATTGCAACCGATGTCACTGCAGGTGGTCTGTCCTTACGCCACACCTGTCCATCCAGTTTGCAGCAAAAAATATGGACATCCCAAATCTTTCTGTCCTCAACGGTTCTACTAAACATTGGAACACATGCAACCAATCCACACTGCACGGTTAAAGACAAACACGAGCTGGCAATGAAAGATCAAATGACATTCTGTAATAAACACGTGAGAAAAAGAATGATGCTCACCTGTAGCTTGATCTGACGAAACCGCAGCTCGATCTTGTGACAGCAATCATCAAACAATACCACCATCCTGCATATATACACAGACAGTCTTCAAGTTATCTTAACTGCCCTTGTAATTCACTAGTACACTACAACAAACAGAGGCGTAAATGCAGGGATAAGAAGGCCATTTCCAGGCCCCGCAGTTCTGCATTCTGGAGTCCACCAGCCCTGAAAAGCGCCTGCTCCAGAAAAATGCACATAAGTGGGCGAAAAAATACAACTTCTCTGCAGTCACGCCATTGCCCTGAGTCACCCAACTTGCACTACAGCACAAGCATAGCACCCACAGGTGTGACACATGACCTCTCTAAAGAACCACTACAATTATAACCATAAACAGCACACCGACAGAAATGCTGAATATTTCTGTCATAAGCATATAGAAATAAAATAACAGGCTACTACAAGACTAGTACATGGTTATATTAGCGAGCAGAAACAAGTGATGACCTGAGTATGTTGCCACTGTTGCGAATGAAGCTCACAAGTGTGCTGTGATCAGCCTTCTCCATACTCACGCCATTGATTGACAGAATCACATCACCTGGACAGCGATAAGAAATAACAGCACGCCTATTCAGCTTATCAACATTTTGCCATAGTTACACGTACATGTCACGTTTCAACTTCAGATCTACAGTAGTTCCACAGATACTGACAAAAATTGTTTGATAAAACAGAGCTACTGTTAATCATCCATTCAGCCACCTATTTACGTACCGTATTCATTATGACTACCCACAGAGGGATGGCCAGACTGAGTTGTCCTGGGTGGCTGGTTACATGCTGAGATAGTTTACCCGCCTGCCGACGTACGGTCACCCATCCAAGTACTAACTGGGGCCAGCGTTGATCAACTTCATTGATGCGATCAACAACGATGTTACCAATTACGCAAAACCAACACATAGTGCAAAAAAACTGTGCAGGTAAGTGACCAACCTGGCCTAAGTCCAGCGTGATGCGCGGGACCACTGTGTTCAACGTGGTCGACATATGTCAGCAGCTCCGTCTGCTGCTGTCTCTTGTGATGCAAGCCGTAACTCTAATTACCACGCAAACACCATAATCAATCACCCACTCACTCAATCAATCAGACAGTGGCGGTTCTAGCCTACAACATCTGGGGGGTACGGCCCCATGGCGAGCACAGTAGCGCGAGGCAACAACGGGGGTCTGGAGGCAGTGCCCCCAGCGGGGTCCAGGAGCAGAGCCCCTGGTTAGCTGGTCAGGGGGCGCAGCTCCCCCCCCCAAAGCTGAAGCACTTTTTGGTTTGTAGACGTTCAACGGAAGCTGCAAATTTGCCCATTTTTCTACAATTTGGAAACGCAAAGAAATCAGACATTTGTGCTATGTTTCCAAAAACTCATGGGTGGCCACGAAACTAGGAGGGGGGCTGGAGCAAAACTGAGAGAGCTGTACCCCATCCCCGGCCCGGGCCTAAAACCGCCACTGCAATCAGAGTTGCCTTCACAGCAGCCTACTTCAATGTTAGTATTAAAATAAGCTAGATAGACGATGACGCAGATATAGGGCCTAGGCCTAATACAGACACTGCAAAAAACGATTATAAATGGTAAAGTAAGTACGAAAATAAGTAAATAAAAACGTCTGAAAATGTGTTTAATAGCATGCTTTCAACACCAAAACACAAATGTCTTTAGCAGCCCTTTAAAATGTCCAAAGTTAACGATGGTTTGTTTCAGTGAGAGATCACTTGAGACTTAAAGGCCTGATAATGACAACGAAAACTGCTCATAAATGAAACTAATGCCAACATAAGGTGATAGTTTGGTCACGCTAGTTAATGTGTGAGAAAAAGAGTGTCGTGAAAGGTAAAAGGTCGTTGGTCACAGCAGAGGCGTCATTTTAATAAATCATTGATGAGGGGGTCAAAGTCTAGACAACATATTGTTCTTGCAGCAGTAGGCCTAACATTGTTTCAAAGGTACGAATTACAGAGAAAAATGAAAATCATAAATTCTTGAGGATCCCCCAAGCCCCAAATGACGCCCCTGGGAAACAGTGATACATGTCTATACTACTGCGTCTCATTTACATATATCAAACAGTTTTCGCTCAGTCATTCACTTAACATTCACAGCCGTCGACGGTGACAAGTAATAGCTCCTCGTGCAGCCTGGCCTATACATGTAGGTCAGACAAAACAGAGATGGCGTGAAATCAGGTGCAGGAATGACCAATGTTACCCACGTAGGCCTATACCCGTGGCAATGGCCAAGGCGTGCTATAGTCATAAACCCATTTGACCACAGCAGTCTATCTGCAGTAAATGTGTGCAATTAGCGGACGTTTGCAGTTCAAAGACGACGATTTATCTAGTGATTCTACACAATTACCTACACAGTTCTACACTGGAGAACGGTCTTGCCGTTTGCTTGATGGATAGATTATATTCACAAAGCTATGAAAGGATGTGACGATTTTTTCCGATCGGTCAGGCATGGCCGAGGTCGAAAGTGATCAGTTTTTGTTGAAAATCCAGTTAATCACCCTAATCCAAAGTTTCTGCATCCAGATCCAGGAGGGACTTTTTGACAAAATTTCTACCGTGATTGCAACCAATATCCAGAATAAAAACACAGACTATGAACCGGGTACTTCCTAGTTTTTCGATGGGGCTTTAACTGTGGAAAAAATGTAGCAAAGTTCGCAAAAACGGATGACATTTTCATTCTGAGCCCAAGACACCACAGCAGTTGTTAAAGTATACCGCCGCACCTTTTGCCAAAACAAGCCAATCGATAATGATGCACCGATAGCAAACAGGGCTGAGCATAGCCTACACGAGTTGTTAAGCTTAATAGCCTGCTCATGGTGAAATGTGTACCACAAAGTCTCTACAGTAAAAAAAGCTATCAAATTATGCGCCAACATCTGAGAGTAGAACATAATAGCCTGCCAAGAGCATAATAAAAATCGCTTTGCAGATACACATAGCAGACCACCCGCAGGGCAAGCAATGACTTAGTACAAAAACACAGGCAGCTCAAATACGCATCTGTGTTGCCTGCATACCAAGTGCCTTAAAATTATCTTTTTTATCTTTTTCTCCTGACATGCAGTGATAAAAAGGTAAAAGGTTAAGTCCAGTACTTGCTATAGCCCTTCTTACACGAGACGGACTCAAGACCAGAAGCGCTTTACAATCTTGGAAGTGGCAGCTGATTGGCATGAGCTAATGATACCGCAGCACACTATGCGGCTATCCATTGCCCGCATCAGTGAACAACTGGACCCACCGTTTGCAGCAAGCAGACATACCACTGCCCCAATCAGCCACACTAGGCCTTCACCCCATAGCCCGTAAGCTACTACTCATTTCCCATCCCATGGAGGGTAAGAGGCTGAGTTGGCCTGAGGCCTGATACACATTATTCTACACTGTGTGCAATGAAAAGTACTTTTTTCTGGGACTTGTGTATATCAGTTATTAACTCTTAATTAAATTTATTAATTACATATCAGTACTTCCAAAAACTGTTGAAAGTCTAATGTGCTGAAGACCAAACAAATCCTAAGATCCCAAATTACAAAAACAGCAGTGCTAGATGAAAATATAAAAAAAGCAAAATCAGTTTTTGGTCTATACAGTAAACCACTAGCACAACAAACAGAAACGCTATCACGTGCAGATCAGGTTGATGAGTTCCAATGTTATTTTAGTTTTAAAATTATTTATTTTAGTTCTTATTCATTAATGATCTTAAATATCCAACTATTTTTGCTCAATGTTCTTTTAGAAGCAGCATACTTTATGCTACTCACATATAGCACCTGCAATGAGTATCAATGCACAGCCAACTGAGGTGATTGATAATGATAATGATTAACATATTTATAATAGCAACAGTATGCCAAGCTACAGAGGCGCTTAACACTCAACAGCAAAAAATTTAATTGTCGTCAATAAATTCAGATATTCTCTGACAGTTAAGAATAACTTCTTCATTCTAGTTCTAGTTATGCACAATTTTGGAACACTTTAGTCTTAGTTGCAATCACTTTAGTTACAGTTCTAGTTCTCACACACTGAGTTGTTTTCACTCGAGTTGACAAAAATGACATTGTCGTGATCAGCGGTGTAAGACCATCTAAGTAAATCACAGCTGCAGGCTGTGAGTGACAATGCCTAATACTTATGACATGTGTAGGCCTACGCATGACTGCAGACTGACGAACGTGACTAGACTGAAATGACTAACTACAAAAATCACTTGACTCTTTTTCATCAAGTTCAAAACCATATAACACAAAAGCTATGCAAAACATCAAAATCCGGCTGACCATACTGAGATCATGTGTCACAGTTTAAAAATATATTAGTCATTTGCCAGCTCCCATGGTAGGGGCCTAAATGGAGAAAAGTTTTTTTCTGAAAAAAAATTTCTGACTTGCAAGGTCCTGTGACCTTGATCTTGACCTTGAAACTGGAATGAATTGGCACATACCCATCATCTGTCTCACATCAACCTCTATAAGCCAATGCATCAATTTCATTCTAATTGGAAAAATAACTTTTGTGGATGGATGGACAGACACACATTGAGACTGGCTTTTGAGACTGGCTTTATTAAGACCACCCAGTACAAATGCTTACTTAACTACCTATAACAAAGTTGCTGTGTTAAGGATGGAAACAGTCAAAATACTTGCACAAGGATAAGTGGGGGTGGGTCAGACACGATAAGATGGGCTGGGATGTGAAAAAAAATAAAAGTTTGCATATGGGGATGCAATCAGGGAGAATGGCTGACAAAGATCAAATAATTTTCTCCCAATGCAACTCTCCAATACACCAAGTAATTGTTTTAGTGTGTGGTATTTAATGTAATACACATTAATGTTTTATGCACCATAATTTTGCTGGCAAAGTGCAAAACTCAGATGCCAAATATTACGGTATTCAGATGGCTAATTGAAAGCTTAATGAAACAAATGAATTTCAAGAATGCAAGACCAGCTTCACATGTCGACTTGGCTGAGGACATAAAAGTTGACACAAAAAAGATGAGCACAGTACTCACAGTCAAAAAGATGTCAACTCAGGCTTTTATCTTACAACTATATTTAACAACAGCAGATACAGATGAAGTTAGAAACAGAGTATACAAGTAAAAGCAGAGTAGAAAATAGAAATTACCTGTAAAGTAAATCCGCATGATCTGCCATGAGCTCGCTGTATGGCAATTGTTCTGCGACGCTTGTAGTCACTTGGGTCACACTTGATGAGTTGATCTTGCTTAACAACTTGCAAGTCGTCACCGACTGTTGATGCACGACTTGTCAGCAATGCCTGTATAAACAAACAGACAAACTGAACCACCAAAACTGAAGACACAGTAAGTATGTTTCATCCCTTTAAATGAATTTTAATGGTGCTCCTGCAATCTTTCTTTCTTTCTTTCTCCTGAATACGGCAGAATAGAGCTCTCTACAATAGCTACCGGATTTTTGGGCAGCATAAAAACTTCCATCACCTAACACTAATAATGCACACAAACCATATCGTGTTGCATCAAGGTAGTGGATTCAAACTTTGCCTATGCCACGTCATTACGTAACGTTAGTATTCGTCATCGTCATCATCATCAAGGAACAGCCGGAAGCAGCCCGAAAGCCAAAGTAAATGGCTTGACACAGAATATCAACATAATCCCATAATTCACTTCACGGTGGTGTAATCTTCATAATTTTCAGATAACCACAAAAATATATTTCATTGAGTGACGAAATTCTGTGCTGCGTCAGAAAATGCTCAGAACGTGATATACAAGACAGTGCACACCTGGCGACGCCCATACGCCGTCGGTGTCGTGCAGCGAACATCACCAGAAGCCATCAAAACACGACAACCATCACAGTACGAAATGTATCAAGATAAAACTGGACGAGAGTCAATTCTGACTAACTACTGATAGATTGCCAACGCCGGTTAATGTTGTCAACGATTTTTTAACGCGTAATCTGGCGCAACAACCTTCGCGCACCGACACATAGCAACTACGCTTCCATTCACACAAAATGACGTCACTTAGATTCTAGACGCTTACAACAAATGTATCACAGCTACGAGGCGATTGCGAACACAGTAAGTAACGATAACCAGTACCACTAATGACTGCTAAAAAGCGTTTTGTTTTGGGCGTCGAATTAATTAATTTTTTAATTTTAAAAATGGTGTAAAAATAAATAAATTTTGTTGTTTAACCTTCAAAGTGCAGTATTTTAATTTTTTTTTGTTAAGCCTACGCCCATAGACCAAATAATGAGCTTTTTCTGTATGTTTCACAACGTGTGTTGTTATCATAAGCGGCTGTTTCGCTCGAAGATAAACATGGCTGCAAGTCTTGCTAGAAATGAGTCTAAAATTACGCTCGAAATACGAACCAAGTCAGTTGAGCAGACGTTGGTTCCTTTAGTTACGCAGGTGCGTTTGTGCATTTTGTGATTGCAGTGCATGTCAGCCAATAGATACTTATCTAATGGTCATAATACCCTTGGAGTGGGCGGGGCTAAAAGCCGACATTAGTTCTGTCGAACAGTTTTCAGAGATGTGTGGATAATAGAATTTTGGAGTCCGCGTCAGTGCGCAGATTTTGACCAAAGATCCGCTGTCAGTCCGCGTCCGCAACAAGAGAGAAATATTGGATCCGCCTGTCTCTAGTCATTAATACGTAAGGTAGGTCAGTACGCGCCTAGGCCTATAGCAGATTACAGTTTACCAGTACCAGTGCTACCGTGTTACGCACATCTCAACACACAGAACTTTTATGTGTTTTAAAATTTTATTCGGAAAAATACACTCGTTACAAAACAGGGTCCGTGTCAGTTCGCGTTAGCAAATTTCGTCATGGAACAAGATCCGCAAAAAATCTTGCGGATCTGGATCCACGGACTGACGCGTCCGCAATCCGCACATCTCTGGCAGTTTCCACTTGTTTATACAGTTTTTGAGGAATTCTGTACAAATTTTGTGGATTATATGCATCGTAAACAATTTGGCTAAAGAACAGACTGCATTCTGCGTATAGAATTGATTGCTGGCAAGCTTTTATGTTAATATTCTGTCATCAGTGTGTAGATAATTTGTTGTTGTTGTTTGGCTGTTTTGCGTTGTTAGTTTGTTTGATTTTTGATCTATTTTTGTTCTTTGATTTTTGTTGTCAGTTTCAGTGCAAGCGATTGTCTGGAGTGACTGTATCTGACATGACCTGATATGCATTGACTGAACTTTAGTCACTCACTCACTGATCTTGCTGTCTATGTGTGTTAGATAACCACACTGGTCAATGCAAAGGAGAAGCCAGTTCGTTCAGAGAGAACTCTGTCAGCATTGCTGCGTGTCGGTCAGGCTGTTAACCTGGCAGTGGAGCGGTTTGTTGGCGTCGGTGAGGCAATTGCACGAGACAATCCTGAGATACAGCGTGAGATGTGCGATGCATGCCGTGATGCCAGAACTGCTGGTGCCTATCTGCTACTTTTTCTGATGATAAATTAATTACATTTACCAAAATATGGAAGTGCTTATGTTTTGGTTGTGTCTGTTTGTGTCAAGTATAGCTCAGAAAGTTGTAAACGAATGTTTATAAATTTTTGATATTGATTGGACATGACCCAAGAAGGATCATGGATGTGGTTAGATTCTGGTGATGATTGAGATATTTTGGTGGATTTGGGATCGCCCAGGTTCACGATTTTTTGCTACTAGTCAGTATAGCACAAAATGTTTTTGCTCTGTGGCAGCACTGTTTTTACCAGATGTTTGAGTACTTGGATTACCTCTTGTAGTTGATGTGGGGCTCATGTATAATATCTAGAGCTGTCAAATTAATGCATTAATTAACGTGTTAATGCGTTAATAAATTAACACACATTAAAAAAATTAATGCACATTCGTAAATTTATGTTAATTTACTAAATTTTGTGAAACAAAAGTTGAAATATTCCCTTAAACTGCAGTTCTTTGACAATCAAATGAATTCAGGTAACTAAACTGTAGTTGCCGTTTTATATCACTACTGTAAATAAATAATTATTTCGATTTTTGATGACAGGCTAATAGATTCCCATGTCGTCGGGCCTGGGTGCGTTAATAACATGTTAATGCATGAAAAAAAATTAAAGCTTCGACAGCTCTTATAATATCTGATCAGGCAACATGACTGAAAGCAATTCTGCTTGTTGCAGCAGATGTTACAGTAGCTTGATATGCCTGTCTGTTTGTCTGTCTGGCTGTTTGTCTGTGTCACATTTGTCCAGTGTGCTTACAGCCTTTGAACCAGCTCAGTTTGCAGAGGCACTCACATCAGTTGTATGGTACTGAAGTAGCTTTGTATAAGGCAGAGTCGCTAGGAAGATTTGCGAGTTGGAAAACCTAAGCAGAATTTGTATTGCAAGTTATGGCCAAATTAAGATCAAAGCTGCAGTGATACGTCATTTAAACAATCTGTGAATTTTTGATACATACGTTGGTTTTGTCAGTAAAACTTTATCATCTTAGGTATTTATTTTTGATGTAAAAAATCCAGTAGTACACATACACATGCACCCCCACAGTCATTGCAAATCAGTGACAGGTAGTGTTCATTTCAGGCTCACGTATTGAAGCACTGACAAACGTAAAGTTGGAGGAAGCCGATTCGGCAGCTAGAAGCCTTGGTGAGAAGACTGTAATGGTGCGTGCTGCACGCCAACTGTTGTCTGCCATCACGAAGGTTCTCATTCTTGCAGACCGAGTTGTCATCAAGCAGCTTGTCACCGCTAAAGACCAGGTCTTTACTTTCTGAATGAAACTGTTACTTATAAGCTGAAGGGGTTCATCAGATTGTAATTTTATTTGCCAATTTGTTGCCATGTTGATAGTTCTTCTGAATGATTCCTGTTTACTGCTGGATGTTGTCATGATGGACAAATAGTCGTCAGAAATGTCTACAAGTCAGTGCGAGTTGTTCTGAGTTTATACAGGATTTTTTTACCATTATTACACCTGTATTAAGTCTTTTGTTAAAGGTTAAAAGGGTGCCTATCTCATAGCTATGGATTACCTTTCATGAGATCACCTGACACAGGTGAAAATGACCTGCCTTATCCCCAGCCAAACAGGCTGGTACTCAGTTTATCAACCCAGAAGGATTGGAGAAATAGAAAGCTGAGTTGTCTTTGCTGGTTGGTTATACAGGGTTGGTCATAAAAAACACGGCACTTTACTTTTGTCCATCTTCACCAATTAATGATCAATTTTCAAAATTTCTGCACTGTCACACTCTGTGGACAATTTGCAATAATGAGATTATTATATATCCCACTACACCATAAATGCATCTCTACACTACCTTGTGAAATATGGATGAAATATGCATGTATAACGATAACGGCAAACAAACATTTTGGTAAAATAAAAAAAATTACTTTAGATCAACATTGTGGTGAAAGATCTGTATAACATTAGAATGTGGGTATAACACAGTCTAGTGTTGTATGGATCATTCATCGCAATGTTGGTCTGAAGTGTTTTTCTTCATTTACTTAAATGTTTGTTATTATCGTTTGTTAGGTTTTCTTACATTTATATTTACAAGGTGGTGTAAAGATGCATTTACTGTGTGATGGGACATATAATAATCGCACTATTGCAAATTGTCCGCAGAGTGTGGCAGTGAAAAAATTTTAAAAATCGGTCAATAACAGGTGAAGATACGGACAAAAGTAAAGTGCCACATTTTTTATGACACACGGTGTATACTGACATGGTTTCCCTGTGCACAGACAGTCGCTTGTCTAAGTAACCACTTGATAGCAACCAAGGCGCCTGTATTTGCTTCCTGTGTTGGCATCATTTTTGGTGTAGGTTTGAGACTTTTATTGTTGCTGTGATTGTGTATACTAATGGACCAATAGACTGATTACAGTTATCTGTATGCATATGTTCTCAGGTACTGATCAGTCTGCAGTACATTGAGACATGTGCAACGTTTGCTGACTTTGTGAAAGCTTTTAGTCAGTTTGGCAATGACATGGTTCAGCTGGCACACCTATCTGGAGACAGGCAGAACGTATGTATACTGTGTACTATTTACCACACATAATGTGCTATAGTATAGCACTTGAATAAGGTCCACAGTGTTCCATTTTTTGGAAGTTGTTCATGTGCCTGTATGTCTTATGTGGTTTCCAGGGCTCCCAGTTGTCCTGAAATTTAACAGATGTCCTGAAATCAGCAATTGTCCTGAAATTTTACTCATTTGGTCAGAATGTCCTGATATGGACCTTTGTTATGCTGTCGTTACGGCATTGCATTCATTTTGTACTTCACTTAGTTAACAGGACTCTGTCGGTACTTTTGGCTTACTTGCTTACTTACTACAGTTTTGCCTTAGTATGTTCATAACAGTGCCTTAGTAACATTTTTAGGACTGTAATACTGATCTGCTTCCATGAATAACATTTATGAGGACAGAAAAGCGTGCATTTTCTGTGTCTTGAGCCTTGTGAAACTGACAAAAATGTCCTGAAATTGTCTTGAAATTTTGTAAGCATTGGGTCCTGAAATTTCACTTTCTGCTCCTGGGAGCCTTGGGTTTCCTAACTTTTAAAATGAAAAATATAGAAAAATCAAACTTTGTGTGAATAATCTCTGGCTACAGGGTTGTATTGATGAGTGTGCCAGTTTTTATTTAGAAAGACAGTGGAAGAATTACTGTGTTGCTCAGTCAACGTATGGCTGCATATTATGTCGGCACTGGGCTAATGTCTTTGTCCTTTTGTGATTTATTGCTAGTTTAATGGTGATGATTGTAGACTGCAGTTGTTAATCATATAATTGTTATGTTGATTATTTGTTTACGTAGGATCTGAAAAGTGATCGATGTCGCACTCAGATGGCAGCTGCTCGCGCCGTTCTTGAGAAATCTACCATGATGTTGCTTACTACCACTAAGGTTTGTTAACACACATCGTCATATAGTGTTTCTGACATGTGTTTTTGATCTCAGTTAATCAAATATTTATTGTGGTTAATAGACCACATTTGTTTCATAATCTGTCACTATTTTCTAGTTTTCAAACTGGTACCAAAACTTTGTGTAAATCCTTCAATGCATATCATAGATGTCATGAAAACAACATCGTGATTGTTACAGGTATGGCTGCAACCGTTTTCATGCTAGATGAGCCAATATTGTAAAAATTACATCTTTTAGGGATGCCCCTTTTTTATGCCCTAGTTTGAAGGGAACCCCTTCACTGAGCAGCATGAAATTTCGTCAAGAATTACTAGAGACCCTAATCTATCATAAGGCGAAAACCCAAATTTTTTTATCTCACCTGGGCTTGGATCGGTACCAGGGCGTGACACCTGGACAGACAGAATTATCATTGCTAATACACACTGTCGTCACCTAGCTAGGTGCTGTCACATTTAAAACTGTTAAATTGTTTGCTGTGGTTGCTGTGCTTTTAGACGTTGTTGAGACATGGTGACTCTGGCTCGGCACGTACAAACCGTGACTCGGTGGTGGAAGAGATGAAGCGTGCTCTGGAAGTAATACAGATGGTTGTCACCGACAGTGGCACTGGCAGCAGTGGCATGCCAGCTAGCGATGTGGTCCTTGGAGGCAAAGAACAACAGCCGAGAGATGTGAACCTGAACTCACACCATTCACCGCCACTGAGCACTGTGAATGCCGCCGACTCAGGCATCAGCCTGTCACAGCTGCAGACCACCGCTTCCAGAGCCATCAAAGACTTTGAGGTTCATAACCTGTTATTTGGTTCCCATGCATTTCAAGTTTCTGCATTGTTCTTTTTCTTATTCATCAAGCCCAAACACTTGCCTCTTTTATAATATCTCATCTTAAGACTCATTATTTTCAGCCTGCATATCTTGCCCCTATCACCCTTCCCCAATGCACTTTGATTCACCGGTGAGATATAGCTGCCATATAAATTGGTCCTTACTCACTTACTTACTTATACACTGTATTATATCGTATCATATCAATCATATGAAAACACTTGCTAGGCTTCCCTTGTCACTCAGTCCATTACAGCTGCATCGTATCACCTCCAGAGCTATGAAAGATTTTGAGGTACTTTTTGTACTTTTGTCAGCTGTATGGTTGTCTCTTTTTTACTCCTCATGCACTACGTTCCTAAGGCCCATGTCAGACATGCGACAAAGTTATGCAATGTTGCATGCGTTGAGGTATAACAAGACAAATGGCACCTAGCATTATCAACCATTATTGGAAATTTTTTCTTATCAGTTCCTAAATTCGGGCAATATTTTACGAACTTCAAGGAGACAATTTTCAATAATGACATTGACACCAGTCACTATTAGTATAATATCAAATGGAACGGGTCTCAATTAGATGTTGGGTTTCTAATACAAGCCAAAAGGAACGAAAAAGCTCTTAGAAGAATACAAAAGAAAATGATGTGCATGAGGAGTACATTTGATTAGTCACAATTTAATAATATTTCTTGTACTTACTTGCTTTTTCGCATATTTACTTTCTGGTTCAGTTAATTAATCGTAATTTATTATGTGTATCAGTCAAATGATGTCTGAAATAATTGAAACTTAAACAGCTCTAGTCAGGCTTGTATGGACTGGGTGTACTCGTGTACAAAGGACACAGTGGAAGTGGCATGTGTGACATTGACAGGATCCAACACAAAGAATTTCGTCTCATAGCTAGTCTTGAGTCAATGGTTGAGACTGCGAATGAGAACTGTTTGGTTGAGGGTAGGAGGCTGAGTTGACCTCTGACTGTGTGTGCATGAATAGGACACAGTGGAGGTGGTACGTGTGACGTTGGTTGGCTCAAACACTGAGTCTCGACTGGTAGCTGGCCTCGATTCATTGATTGAGACCACACAAGACTTCACGGACTCTGCATACACAACTCACGATCACCGACAGCAGATCCTGATGATCTGTGAGCAACTGAGACATCAACTGAGTGTTGTCATTCGCATTGGCACCAGCCTTGTAAGCACTTTACTGTTATAATCTTCAAAGAAGAAAGATGCATGTAGCTCTTCATGGGAACCCATCTCAAAGCTACGGAGCATCACCTGCCATATGGGATCACATATGTGACACAGGAGAATGTGCCCCACCTTGATCTGAGCCGGACAAGGCAATATTTGATTTACATATCTCAGAGGGATGGAAGGCTGAGCGAGTGGTTGGTTGTGTACCGAGAGGTTTTCTTGACTACATTCTTCCATCCAAGTAGTAACTGGGGCCGGTGCATAGTAACTTCATTGATCAAGAGTTATTGACCAATATTTTAACAACTGCACTGAGCCACCAACCCTCTGAAAATATGTCTTAAGTTGCAACATATGCTATTCTACCGTATGGTCTGTCACTGTTTTGCAGCCTGCTAAAGTTGGATGAATTGAGTTGTTATTTGGCACAAGCAGTAAATATTGCTATAGGCAGGAGTTAGGGTCTCCTACAGAAAGACAGGATTTGAGGGTAAGTTGATACCATATTACGTTTCACGTATTATGATTGTGTTCATGACTTTTTTTATAGTTTTTTTTCATATCTGCCTTTTTCAGTTTTTGCCTGTATCAACTAGAGATTGTAATCCCGGGTGCCGATTCCAGCTGTTTTCGCCAATCCTGAATCCCGGCGTTCCAGTTCCGGGATTTCGGGATTACAAAAATCGGTTAAAATTATAATTTTTTGCATGTTAAATACTAGAAATAAGAATTTGAGCCTTGTGATAAATAAAATATTTTATGTGCGCTAGAGTAATACTCTGTGCTGTGCACTGTAATTTGTATTTTGACAATCACTGTCACTCTCTACAGTTCGAATATACCTTCCGCAGGGGCTTATACTACATTGTATTTATAAAGTAAGTCAATTAAGGATACCAGAATAATGACCAATCTGTAAGCCTAATCTCAAAATGGGATCCCAGTATTGTAAATTTTTCAATCCCGGATTCCGGGATTGAGAAAATCCTGGATCCCGAGATTGAGAATTTAATCCTGGGATTGCAATCACTAGTATCAACACATTATGGTAAACTGCTGGCTTGTGAGCTTTCATGAGGATTGTAAATTGTGTAAATCAGGAAGAGAATGCGACTGCATCTACAAGCAGTCAGGAGTTGGAAACTGCAATACTGAAAACACGAGAGACTTTAAGAACTCTGAAGAAACAGGTTAGCATTGGACATGGATTTCCATGTAGCTTCAACCTTGTTTATTTAATATTTTGATTTTATTATTGTTGTTATAATTTTATTGTTGTTATAATTTTTTATAAATTATCAGTGACACTTATAAGGTGCAAAATGCAGCAAAGTGCCAAAATGTAGCAAAAGCACCAAAATAATTTTTTTATACAATGACACTTGAACTCTGTCTTAAATTTTTAAATTTTCATGAAATTTGTCAAGACATTGGAAACTAGAAACTGCAATGCAAAATTATGAGTAAGTTAAAGAAATTTAACAAGAAAAGCCCTGCTAATGCAAAGGTGAATGCGCAACAGCAGTGCACCATCGTACGCTAGTGATCCATAGACTTCATCCGTAGATCTCATCCGTAGGGCTTTTGGCTGCAGTTTCACAAAAGGCCCAATAAAACAAAATCACTCACCAGATGGCGCCACTATCTTTCTCTGGCAACGCCATATCAGCTTATTATCGCAGATTTTCCCTACTCTCTCTCATTTAGCGCCCTCGTTCGGGGTGACCTTCTTCAAACTTATGGAAAAGCTTTACGGTTCTTGAAACTAGAGTCTTCCAGGCAGCCTATGGTGAAGATTTGGTGATCAAAGCTTGCACCATTTTTGACTGATGCACCCGTGTGACAGACAGACGGATGGACGGACGGAATTGCGATGGCTAAGATGTGCTACAGCAGTAGCTGCTGTTGTGCGTAAAAATGAATTTTTTATGGATGTGGATTATAATACATAATTTACGCGAGGCATTGACTACATTTGTGTATGTAACAAGAAATCTGAGCTAATGCTCATGAGATGCGCGAGAGCCAATAGCAGTTCCTGTTCGCAGGTAATCTTGGTCGATCTCCATCCATTTTGTCGCAATTCACTCTTTAGCAGCCAAAAATCGCCAAAAAATCACTAAAACCCCTTATTTTTAGGTTAGGATCAGCTGAGCCCAGCATCACACGTTTTTGCTTTTGCTGGTCAGTTACTGAAATTTTGTGACCATGCTATCTGTTGCAATGCCCCCACACTGAATAAAACTTATCTAAATGTGATGATTTTATTAGATTGTTATTTTGTTTTTTTTGTCAATTTTGATGAAATTTGTCAAGAAATTGAGTTTAGTCCATTGTGAAATTTTTTGAGTTGCCATGTGCATCGCACAGTTGATAGAAACCACGATGGACCAAGCAGCCGATTTGTTCAAGTTGAATGAGGACCAGACCTTGCTGTCATCACTCAAGGCGGCCAGTCTTAACGGACAGACAGACAAAGTGAACGAACTTTCGGTCAAGTTTGAGGAACACTCGGAACAGCTACAGGAGGTAAGCTTCTTGCGTTGTTACATTTAGATTGTTTATATGTTATCTTATGTTATAAGATATTTACCTTCGCCAAGGAGGTTATGCTTTTGCCAGACTTTGTTTGTTTGTTTGTCTGTCTGTGTGTTAGCAAGATAACTCAAAAAGTTCTGGAAGGATCTTTCTGAAATTTTGAGGGCATGTCAGGAATGGCAAAAACTACCAGTGATTCGATTTTGGGGGTGATCCGGAAGGAATCCTGGATTCTGGATCACTTTGAAATTTTTGTTACCATTGCTTTCAGTGGGGTATAAGGTAAACCGCTGCGAAACTGAAGATGATGCTGCCACCTAGCGAACAACATGGCCTTGGGGGAGGTGTGTGGGCTCTGACTGATTTCTAGTTGTTTTTGCATTTGTAAGTGTTTTAAGTGCTATCATTGATTGCCTGTTCTACTTGTACTGAATGTCAGTGAGTGGTCTTTGCTGACAAATGCCAAATTAGAAACAGTCTGAGATCAGCAATCTTAAACTACTGAGAATTGTTCTGCCATTTCTACTTAAAAAGTAGTTTGAATTCTGAAATAGATTACTCAAATACTAACTGCTTGATTTTTGGGCCACTACCTCCTTTTAACAGTTTGGTCAAATTTCTTTTAAAAAGTTTAATAGTGATCTAGTGGACGAGCAGGCAGACCAGTGAACATAACTTTTTTCTTTGGTGGAAATAATGAAAGTTGCAACACTGGTAGTTGATGTGTGACATAAAATGCCATTTCTTAGTCGTTTGAATTGATGTGCAAATTCTTGTGTATTTATATTTTGTTTTCTGAACATAATTTTCTGCTGACTCTGTTCGTTTGTTGCCAAGCAGAGTATATGTGCTTATATTGCACAAAAGTCTGTATTTGTATGTTTCTATTTGTTTGTCTCCAGCTGTCTTGTGTTATGTGGGTTTTAACCTAAAGTAATTGCTTGTTTGATTGAGTGAAGGTGTGCAAGTTACTGAGACACATTGCTGGCACAGAGACTTTGGTCATTTGGGCGGATCACGTTGAACACATGTTCAAATGCTTGGCTACTGGGGTAAGTTTTTCAATGCAGACTAATATGCTTCCATAGTATTTTGCTGGAACATTTGCTGTTGCTACTGTGACTGCATTATGGCTTAGTTTTGAACTTTTCGTTATGTGATGAAAATTATAAATTATTCCATTTTATAAGTTGATTTGCTTAAACACATAGAATGTTGAGAGTATCATGAAGAAAATGTACCGAAAGAACATGGAAAGCACCGTAAAGAAAATAAGAGCTTTAGACCACATCAGTTGGGCCTATCATGTGTTTTTTTGCATTCCCTTTGCTGTCTAATCATCAGTAGTGACTGTCGCAACTACTATATCACACTTCTTAAATGTAACTGCAGCTGTCTATGCTTATAATGCTTTGCATAAATTGCTGTCATACTCAAAAATTTTTCGCACAACTGCAGACAAAAGGTATGCAACAAATGGTGCATGCATTATTGACAGTGGCATGCTATGTTGGCAGCATGATTCATTTGTTCATTTCTTCGTTCGTTCATTTATTCGTTCATTGTATGTGTTGTACGCTGTAGATGGTGCAGGCGTCATTGACAATGGCCTGCTATCCCGGCAGCAAGATTGCGACGGAGAACGTGGACGTGTTTGCTAATGCCTGGTCGGTTCAGATCAACGACCTCTCGGTGCTGGTGAAGGATGTCAATGACTCTTGTCATGGCAGGTCCGACAAACAAGTCTACTTGTCACTACCAAGACCCGGGGTCAGTGTCGCCTGCTGCTGCTACATTTTACCATTTAATTCATTGATATTGCTAGGTTTGATTTTTAAAATTAATGTTAATCAATCAATTACTCAATTAAAACACATTGTGACAATGCAAACAAGAAAAGCTCTGCTAATGCAAAGAGGAACGTGAAACAGTGGTGCATGTTTGAACTTTGAAAGCCCAGTAAAGCAAAATCAGTCGCCAGCGGGCGCCAGACGACCGGCGGCAAATTATCTATTGTGTTTTACTTGTACTCACCAGAGCGCACCACCTGTCTCACTCAGCCAATGCCATATGGGCTGAAAATCGCTAATTTTAATAACCCCCTGTCATTTAGTGCCCTTGTTCAGGGTGACCACCTTCGAATTTATGGAAAAGCTTTACAGTTTCTGAAACTAGAGTCTTCCAGGCAGCTGACGGTGAAAATTTGGTGATTCTAGCTTGCACCATTTTTAACTGATCCACCCATGTGATGGACATACAGACAGACAGAATTGTGATGGCAGTAGCTGCTGTTGTGCGTAAAAATATACCAAATGATCGACTTTGAAACATACATTTTTTGGTGAAACGTTCGATATTAACAGAATGGAATGCTTTCCAAGTAAAGATCAGGTGTCTTTCATGTTAAATGTGTGATGTCATAAAGCCTTTCAGCTATTTAAAAACATGACTTGCTGTTTTTAACAGAGATAAATATTGTGGAGTGTAAAGAATGTTTGCCCATTTGTCATTGAATCACTTGTGGGGACTGGCTAACTTGTCTGTACCTGGAAAATGTCTGCTTGAATTCTGCAGACTGTGATATTGCTCTGTGCAGAAACACGGCGCAACCACACGGGGCATAAAGCCAGTTCAGCTCACTGGAGAGGTTGATATCGTGCTTTGTTCTTATATGTGTAATAAATGTACAAAACATTAGTTTATACACTTGTTAACGGCAACATTTAAGAACTTGCACATCGAAAACAGCAAAAATTACAAAAGGTGATATTGCCCGCGTCACACTGACTGTGTGTCAGTGTGCTGCTGAATAATATCACCTTTTGTAATTTTTGCTGTTTTCGATGTGCAAGTTCTTAAATGTTGCCGTTAACAAGTGTATAAACTAATGTTTTGTAC
>Ga0209367_1000667_pt1 | contig 36682 bp, 15 predicted proteins | sample WorMetLIZISLAND2_FD_187412 | JGI IMG/M metagenome (GOLD analysis project Ga0209367, IMG submission 187412) | Marine gutless worms symbiont microbial communities from Max Planck institute for Marine Microbiology, Germany - Olavius geniculatus... ...
CGTTTTTTGCCCTCCCAAATTTTAAGGGGGGCGGTGCCCCCAAAATTTGTGCTTGCGTTAACACCCCAATATAGAGACACGTCAAGTGCCAAAGTTTCGTCGGGCTACACCCCCTAACTCCGAAGTTTTAAGCGTTAATTTATTGCATTTTAAGCCAATTTTTGACCCTCTTTTGAAAAAAGTTGTAAGGGGGCCCCCGTTCCCGGTGGGGGTGCGCTAGTAAGACTTGGTCATTCTCTAGCGCATGTAAAAATTTGGGGGCGCAGCACCCCCTAGGGGCCGAAATATGGTCTTCCGAAATGTGCACTTTGGACCAAACTTCACCAGACTTGTTTCGCCTAACGCGGGAGGAATCGATGTCGAACGAGTAACTCACTGATTTTGAATATCTTTATCCGTTTCGGCCGACGCATCTCGGAGATCTCGCGTTGCAAAAAAAAATAAATAAAAAACATCTGGGCTAAAACATAAGTCCGCTTCCGCAAGCTATCGCTTCCGGGCGGACTAAAAAAAATTTTCCTATAGGCGCCATTGTAATTTTTTTCGAATTTTTCGAATAAATAACTCAAAAATTAAACTTTTATTTTGTAACATTAAAAAAGCACTTTCTTGCGGAGAACCGCATCATTTGACGTATTAAACGTAAAAATCGGTCTAACGGACTCGCCTATAGGCGAGTTTAAGAACCAAAAAAGTGTAGTAAATTTCGAACAGGACGGGTGTATATTTCACCTATATGGGGAGCAAAAACCCCTGGGCGGATTGAACCCTAATTTTTTGGTGGTAGGCGTCCACGACATTGATTATCACGCCATTCAAATTTGGTGACGATCGGTTCAGGGGTTTTTGGTTGGCTGAGAGTCAAAGTTTGCCTTTTCCCATAGACTTTAAAGGTCGTCCTTACAACACTCACACTATCGTGTGAGGTGTGATCATTTGTTCGTGTAAATCTATAGCAGTTGTGTACAATATGACGTGATAATGTGTTGCAGATAAAATATCACATTCGCTAACAATGCACATTGAAAGTTAATGCATCGGCTAAAAGTAAGAAATACGTTATAATTAGTTGAGTGTTTAGGTTTAGTTAAAACTGTTTTCTCTGTGCCCTTTATGGCGAAATAAAGATGTATACAAACATTACATACGTGCAAGAACGCATTGGTTTGGCTGGCAGCAGCTTCGGCACTGAGTCGGTCGGCGTAAAACTGCGTGACAGTCGTGACGTCACTAGCGGCAGGTACTTGCAGCGGCATTGACGTCAGTGGGTGATTATTGGCAGGTATATTGACGGGTAATGACGAGTGATGAGCTGCGTTGGTACTGCGTTCAAGTGATATCATCGAACCCGACTTCACGCTGCTGTCCGTCGTCTGCAGCAGAAGCAAAGTCAGTTACATTTACGTAACTTTCATAGGCCTAAATGCAGAAGCACTATTTGACACCCTCGTATTGTTTTTCTTTTTTTCTGTGTGTATGTTTTATCCGTATTTTATGCAATTACGTTTACTACCACTTACGGCGTATGGGCCCAAGTACAATGTAGTTACTGAGGACCTGTGTTAGTTGTAATCATGAAGAAAAAAATATACATTTCTGCGGGCCTAAATGTTTAATCAGGGACGTGACCCTTTACTGCAATAACAAAATAGCCCGTTACACGTGTTTAGTTGTCATGCAGAGGAAGCATAGTTTACTGTTAACTTTTGCTTTTTACGTGTCATGTACGCAAAAAAAATCATCGTCGCTGTCGTGATAACAGTTTCTATACATAAACCTGTGCTGCTGCCTAGCGACTGCCGCTGCATTAAATCCCACCCATCGTATAATAGTTGATTCTGTCATGCTCATAGGCTACAATAAAGCCTACGGGTCGTACCCGTCCATCAGTTCGTCTGTTGACTGGCGACGCAGCAAGCTATAAGCGACCCTTATTGCCAAACACCGTGTCTGTGATTGTCTGCGTATGTCTGCTGTTAGTCCGCAGCACAGCTTGTGCTGTCGTGTAGATAACGTCCACGCTACGCTGCAAAGCTTGCAGTGTCGCGAGCTATGTCACCTACTGGCTTGTCTCTCTGTTTGTCTGTCCAGAAAAGGCTGGCTTCTAACCCGAAAACAAAAAAAACATAATATGTCGCCACTGGGCCGACATATTCTTCTGTTAGTCCTAATTATTATAATTCTGCGATTTCTGAAACGTGTGATGAATGTCCTGTGTAAACCTGAGTGATAGTCTGACTGTGTCGTTGGTCGGCAGTGGTCAATGCAGTGAGTGGAGTTGTTGAGATTGCCTCGTGTCGTTCGCGCTGAGTTCGCCAGCTGGCGGCACTGGTCGCACTCTGCAGACACGCCGTGACGTCAAGTGAACCAGCTCCTCGTGCGACGGCTGATGAGCCGAGCTGATCGATGCCGAATGACGTCGTCCTCTGTTGCTGCTGCTGCTGCTGCTTGTGATGATGCTGAGCCTGTTGGACATTGTTGTGTTCGTTAGTCTGATGCTGCAGTTTGATCTGCATGTGAGCCGCGTGCAACTGCTGCTGACGCAGAGCCAGCTGCAGCATCTGCAATGTAAAACAAAACGTACACTTTCTTTTCTATTCACAAAAGTAAGCAATAAATACACGACGCAAAAACAACAAAATCATGAACAATATCGCAGCATAGCTTCGATCAAAATTTTTCAGTCGTTTTTCAATAACGACGCACGCTATAGCCAGGTCAAACCGGAACATCAGCTGAGAGCAACTTTACTCAAATATTCGAAATAATTGGTAAGAATTGCATACGTTACCAAACGCAGACGCACCTAGACGCACTAGACGCACCAAACGCATTTTACCCACACCCAGATTTAATTATGGTTTTTAAAAGTTAGAAATCGTCAATTCACCCTTGTAAATGCCAAATAACTTTGACTCTTATTTACACCGGCGATGATGTTCTGCCACTTAATATCGTTTTACTGCCATCGTTTTACTCGAAGAGCCAGAAATCGAAACCGAAAAGAAAAAGCAAAGATAAGGTTTTTGAGGATAAAATTAAGAAATCTCCGACATCATGAGTGACGTCACTGACATCATGACAGCGTAACTGGCCTGCAGTTGTGTCTGTTGCATGCGCAGCTGAATCTGCTGTGAGACGAGCGTCAACTCGTCAGCTGACAGCGACACGTGATCTGACGACAGAAGATCGTCTACACCGAGGCCAGAGAAAGCATCCTGCCATCCAACCAGCGACTCGCTCTTTATCGCCGCTGCAACGACGTCAGCAAATAAGTAGACAAAATACTGCAATAGCACGCAGTTTAAAAATTTGAGCATAGAAAAAACAGCAAATGCCCTGCGGGAACGTTTTTTGTGCGTGTTTGTACTGTGCTTTTATTTGCGTGCAAGGTTGCTGCAACTAAAACGGCTTGAATGCGTGCGGTTCTAAGAGACGGCAGAATCACAGTCTGTCAAAAGCGGCGATGTCGTAAGATATCAGGAGAAAGACAATCTATGATATCGATAATTAGGGACCTATTGATGGACTATACTGAACACTTCAGAACTTCAGAAGAACCGATGTATCGAAGTCTGCATAGTAGGCCTATGTGTTTCGTTATTGTGCTGTTATTGTTTATGACAGCTATATGTTTAAAATACAGCACCACTTTAGGCTACTCACCAATTAAGCATTGTAGCCGAACAGAATTATGTACAAGCCAGAATTTGTTAAAACGCACAAAAGCACGTCGTACGAACACTAACATCATTGTCGTGCAACTTTAGCAGAGCTAGAGTTTTTACTAAACGATGATTCGTTTTCGTACAGAAATAGCGGAGGATACAGTACCTTGAGGCGACTGAGCGAGCGAAGATATCGGCGTCGTGAAGTTGCTGGCGGCGTGTGGCGAGGCGAACCGCACTGGTAGCTGGGAGGCGAAGGAGCAAGCGTCAGTTGGTAGAGCACTGCTGCTGATAATACCTGCTTGAGAGGTCGTCGGTATCGTGACTGATGGTGGCTGCGACATGTCAGCAGTGTTGTTGAACGATGTAGTCATTGCTGCTGCTGCTGCTGGCGAGACTCTGGGGACACACACGTCGACGGTCGATCGGCCAGCGTGCGCTAAGTGACTGTCAGCGTGTGTAGTCACGACGCTGTCCCGACCGACAACCGACAGTTTGACGACAAGTTCGACGTCGTCGTCTTCTGGTCGTAGGACTGACTACACTCACTGCAGTCGCAGCTCTTCGCGCTATATTCATTCATTCTCTCCTCGCCGTCGCCGTTGCGGTCGTCGCTCTGTTGTATAATTGGATGTTATCTATTCATTGCATGCAAATCGACGGACTTTGGGACGCGCGCCCGTCATTTCCATATCAAACCGGGCACACGCTGATGTTTTATTCATAAATATTGACGCCGCGCCGACGACGCCGACACGACGTTCGTGCGCCATGTATGCTAATGTCGCACAAGGAACCCGCCACTATGCTAACAAGGCGTCCCATCGACTGACATGCAAATTAGTCGTTCGGTGCCGCCGGCGCGATTGTATTTTGCTATGCTGATTACATCAATTAGCATTTTTTTGCGCATTTTGCAAACGGCAACTGAACGCAATATTTCTGCAGACTTATTTTTCGGTCGAGAACTATGTAACATTCTGCTGCTGCATACGATTATTGCAAGCGTTCAGCCATTACCTTATAACAAACGACGTCATTTGTCAATGACACTGACAGGCGCATACCACTGTGTATTACTGGTACTTATGGCTAAAGTCGGTATAATATGTACATAGTTAATTGCTCGTGAGTTAAATATTATGCGAGGGCCTTAAACAGCGTCGGAAGTTACTTATTTGCACAGATTTATACACTGTTCCAAAACAACGTCCCACTTTATCATTTGTCCATGTCTTTGGTAAATATCGATTATGACTTGAAATATTCACTAAAATAAATTCTAAAAAGTACAGCAACTTTTTCAGTTTACGTCACAATGATATCACAACGAAGGTAGTATATTGAACACTCGATTAAACCTAATATAACAATAAAATCAACCTTTCGTACAGTCTGTGCAGTTGCAGTTTGCGTTTCCGTCAATTTGGCGTATGTCAAGCAAACAAAACACAAAGCAGCACACCTTTGCACAGAGTTATGTACTAAACAAACAAGACAAAATTTGGTACAAAAATATTCGCGCATTTCTCAGTTATCATAATTTTTGTGTTTATGTATTTTTTGTTCACCCTCTAAATACACGGTTGAATATTTTCGTGCAATATAGAGACTTTATACTAGAAATACGTTTTGTGGAACGAGGTGTCTGTCCCATTGCGACGCTATATAGCCTAGCAGCTGCGTTTCTTTTGCGGGAGCCGAGTTATAATCAATTATGTCCCAAAATTCGTTGCCATGGCAACGCGGGTAGCAGGGGAGAAATTCAAATGGCACCATCGGATAGCGCGGGCCAGAAAATAGGGGGTAGATGCAAACAGGGAACAATTATCTGTCACGGGGGCCGAGTTGTAGTCAATTTTGTTCCAAGATTCGTTGCCATGACAACAGGGGTCGGCAGGGGAGAAATTTCAACGACATCATCAAATAGCCCGGACCCAAAAATAGAGAGAATAAATGCAAACAGCGCACAATTATCTTTTACGGGGACCGAGTTATACCGCTTTGAAATCTCCATTGGCTGTAATGCAAAATTTTGCAACTTTTGAATGGTTGCTATGGCAACAGGGGTCGATAAAGGGTACATTTAAATAACGTTGTTAGATTGCCGGACCCCGAAACTAGGGGGTAGGTAAACACAGCGCGCAATTAGCCTATCTTTTACGGGGACCGAGTTATACCGTTGTGAAGTTCCCATAGGCCGTAATAAAATTTTTTTAAAAATTAGGGGTAAAATAGGGAAAAGAGTTATCGGATTTTTATTCCAAACTCGATCTTACTTTTCGGGTTCCAAATTACTGTGCAAAATTTCATCAAAATCTAATCAAAACTGCGGCCGTAGGAGTGTTTACAGACAGACTGACAGAATGACAGACAGACGCAAGTGATTTTATAATTCGTCCCATACTATGCTATAGCAATGCGACAGATAATAAGTGTTAACACGCTCTCTTTCCTCCGATGTCATCTGCTCCACCCAGACAGCTTCACGTTGAATCACCTCAGCAGGACGGGAAATGAGTACAGTCCTTAGTAGCTTACGGGTAATGGCATTGGATGGCCGCATAATTCGCCGCTTTGTCATTAGGTCACAGCAATTAGATGACACTTCTCAGATTGTAAGCAGTGTTTGAATTGTAAAAAAATTAACTGGGGGTTGAACTTTTCGACGGTCGGAGCCCGACCAAAATTGTGCTGTAAATTGTATGCATATAGTTCTATGGCCTATACAGCTGACCCCCAAGTACATAATTTGACAGTGTGTTAGGGGGTTGAGAAAACAGTTGGGGGTTCAACCCCCAATTTCCAGCAATCCAAATACTGATTGTAAGGCGCTTCTGATCACGAGTTTGACCCATGAGAACAGCGCTATCTAAAACTTTTACGCTTACAGGTATGTCAGAAACAATGAAATCGATTAGGCTACTGATGTGTAGTCATATGCAACGCATGAATACGCCAAAAAACGAAACAATCATTGCGCTTGATTCCCGATAAACCGATAAACCGAGATCGACAACAGAGCAATGCGGTTGCGATTTGCGTAGAATCGCTATCGATATAGTGAAGTCGCGAACGCATAGAACGGATAGAAAACCCGCAGAGCGAACCGCATGCAGCACCTACCGACACCTGGCGAATGCTTCGGAAAATCTAATGGATAAAACCTGACAATGAGAAACCAAAGTCTGTCTATTCACGTTTCAGGAAAATGGCGTGAACGCCACCAAAGTTCAAACGCCTTTCTCTCGCCACTGTGACCGAGCGATGTCCACTATTTTCTATGATGTGATGGTAATTTGTTGAAGTTGACTTTCAAGCAGTTTTTGTATTATTTCTTTGATTTTTTTCGTAGTCAAGATCTTACTGTAACTCCGAGGAAAACGTCGGCCAAGCAAAATTGTCACGAGATGCTTAACACACGAAGTGCACTATAATTTTTACGTGGCTATATATCTGGTGCAGCTGGGTCTTAATTGTCCTTCACGCCATGGTAATGTGTTTTAAGCATGTTGCATTTGTCAGGGACATGCGAATTTTGTCATTTCACACGACGATACAGCGGCCGAAGGCATCCGCAAGACCAAGGCACTACGCATGCGCCGTTTTCTGCGAACGTTGTCCCAGATTCGCAACCATGCAACAGAGTAGCTTTCTTGACTGCAAGCTCCATAGTTGAAACCTGAAAGCCCGACTCCTTTCTTGTTCCACAACGTCTCTTGAGGGCTTTGGCATTTAATATTAATCAGGTAACAGCATCTACAGAGCGCGTCTTGCGTTTGCCAACTTTGTACACAGATCTGATCAAGATCGGATTTTCTATAAAAAAAAACTGAAACATGACAGCACTGTCCTTAATACAGTTAGGCCTATTGCAAAATTATGCTATCGTAGTATAGTAAAAATTGCTGCAATAAATGACATGAAATGTTTGGTCGTTTTTATCACCAGTATTAAAATTTTAGTGTGGTGGAAATTTGTTACATCTATTGTACAAATTTAAAGGTGTTTTAATCACGCCTCATTTAGTTGATGTAAGTGATAACCTTTCTAAATGAAGAAGAAACACGTGTTATGCGCTATATAAATTCACTTCCTTACTAACTTGCTTAAAGTTTAGTTTTTAATCAAAATCAACCACTAATTAAAATAATTCAAAAGTTAACAATTAAATCGTTTTAATCGTTACCAGCTGTACATCATATCATAGATGCTGCTGTTGATAGCTGTGTACTGGGCTGCGGTTGATACGTATTCATTTGTACGCGACGCCCGTGCGTGCGTGCTGAGAATATTAGATGGAATGAATATCGAATCAGCTGCCTACGGCGCGGAGACTCAAAGACGATGATCATGAACTTGTCGCGTGTCGCGTGATCTCTGCACTTGACCTGCGACCAGGCCGGTGTCAACTTTTTCCAGTACATGCGAATCTGTTAGACGCTGTGCCCGGGCTTCGGTTCAGGCATCCGGCTGATGGAACTAATTGGTGATCTGTGTCGACACCGCAGGCTGCAGAAATTTTCTTTCTTTTCCTGACGTTACGGTCCCATTGGCGATATTTGGCTTGAGAACAGTTAAGGACAAAAGCCAGCAGAACAGTAACGATTTTTCAACATAGTGAGTTTGTACTGTTCGCAGCTGAGTCAAGAACTGTGCCTCTTGTACTTTACATCAAGCCACGGCGAGACGCAAAGTATTTTGTTCATAAGTAGGCCTAATTGTTTGTCTGCAGCAGCGTCATTGTTATAATAATTTGTATCTTTTGGGAAACATTTATGATTCAAGAAGTAGTAGCTTACTAATACAGAATTTCTTGTTGGGACAATAAAGTAGCAAGTGTTTTGGTTGGCTTTTTGTGTTTTTGCTTTATTGTCTTGTTTGATTACTGTTCACATTATTTTATATCACGTACGTCGACGTAATAAATTGCGACACCGTCTGCTAAGTGTTCGGCGCATCATTGTACAATAATATTGATATAATGAGACAATTACAAAACAGTTTCTTCCGCAGTTTACTTTGAAATACAACTGCAAAAGAAATATTAATGCCGGTTCGCCAAGTTTTTTTACAAAAAAAAACTACGCTGCCGTTATTTTTGACTCACACTGTAGACCAATAGTGGATTTCGTCAGTGGCTTCGTGACACAGTGAATGTAGGGAAAAAACTTTTTTCTTAAATTATTGGCTGTCAGAAAACTGCAAAAAGTCTTTTTGTCTAAAGATTGTAATCCACAAAAAGAAAATTTATAAACAAGATCGAAATTTTTAGCACCCAAAATCTCCTTTGTTGTAAATTAGCTGTTGTTTGTCGGAATTCTGACAGAAATTTGCAGCGTCCGTCAAAAAATTGCAACTTCCTGCAACGTTTACTTTTTTTAACCCACGACGTACGCCGATGGATCTCGTTCTTGTCTAGCTCCTGAAGTTGCCTTTGTCGTCGTCGAATAATGACTATAGATTTGCAGTGCAGTCAGGCAAAAAAAAAACTTTTGAGTCGTTCTTGTACAACTACAGCGCTAAGAGGCGGAACGAAGCTGCGTGACCAGCAGGCTGTGAGTGTTAGCAAGCGGGCTGCAGCAGCAAACAGGCTCTCCATGGCAACAAGTCGTCGGCTACAGCAGCTGAACGCTGATGGTATTTATTCAACCGAGCGCATCGGTCTCTTGACCATTGTCAACAAGCATTGAGACCCGCAATCGCCATCACTGCACAGATCTGCACAGCCTTCGGTAAGCTTTTCGACTTTCAACTGCCGTACACTGCGATGTAAAATGCGCTCGTGCGTGTGCGCCAAAATAAAATAGAATAATACTAATTAAAACAACTGCGAGCAGTCGCCGTTGACTCCGTTTTTTAAATTACTGTCTCTCACATCAGAGTTAAACGTGTCGTATTACAAACTTTTACGGAACTTGTATTTTATCGCAGGGGTTTGCGTGTATTGCAATAAAAAATATTTTACAGTCGTTGTTTTTAGTTTGTTTTATTTTATTTTGCCGCACACTTGCGACAGTCCTAAAATTAAAACGTCAGCGATGTAATTTTTGTAATTTCATTAAAACTGCTTTTGTTTGTCGGCTATAAAATAAAATATGAGTGCATTAACGTAAGCATGCAGCTGCTATTTTGAGTTGTGTGTTCCAGTGTAAGCAGCTTATCCTTTTAACTTAGCGTTTAGGCCTAACCTGCTGCGCGCTTAACCTTTCACAATATACAATAAGCCTATATGTTAATTTAAAAATAATGTAATAACGTAGTAATTAATTTGTAATAATTGTTAGTGGCTTTGATTAACAATCCCTGCGTTTAACTCCAATAAAAAAAAACAAAAATGTAAAATTGTGATCTGAGATTGTGATGTTTTAACGGAGTTAAAATATTCAGTTCACGCAGTTGCGTAATACGGTAATATTAGATTTAGCTATACAATGTCAGACCGACTATACAGTACCGTACCGAGAACTGATTATTTAGTTACCGGTACCGGGTATTGCAATTCCCGATAGTACCGACATTCAGTAGGCCTGTAGCGTACGAGCTTTGTGGTCTCACTGACTCGCGTTTGTTACGCTTATCCTATACATTCTGTCAACTTGACGACTTTTCTCGACGCCGGTCTAATGCAGTTTATAGACTCATTATATCTTCTTTGAACACAGCTTATCTTCTGAGCTTAGTAAACGAAACGTTTTTCTTCACTGTGCAGAATGACTATCAGCTATTTTTGACATAGGGTTGCGTGAACATGCATGAACGATACAGATTCTTGCGCTTTTAGATTATCATATCAACGCATTTCCTGCTTACATTCAAATATACGTGCTGCGAATGACATTAATAATAATCATTATCACAAAATAATAAATAGATCCGTTTATTCAATGGGAAAAAAACAATTAGGCCTAAAGCTCCATTTTGATTGTATCGTTGTTTTCGACGCTGTTGTTGTTTGTTTGTTGTTTGTTGTTTGTCCGTCTGTCTGTCGTCATCGTCGTCTGTAACGGATTTATTGTGACTAAACGGTGCAAGATAAGGCCTTGCTATTGATCACTAATAGGAAGTCACATATCGGTTCTCATATTACATAAAAATTTTTGACCTTGGGTGACCTAGAAGGGTCATAACGCACTATGGTCATAACGCACTTGGACGTTTTACCGACGATTGGACCAGTTCCATCTCCACTGTTTGCGCAAGATAGCTCGTGTCAAGTGGCAGGATAAAATCGTGCGGTATTGTGGCTAAACGATAAGTCGTAGGGGGTCGGCGATGGTACCGTAGGATAGGACGCTGGTACGTCCTATAGGTTGTCAATAGTAACCAAGTCTCCATCTGTATCGGTTTGGCCACAATTTTAAATAAAAAGTTTTAAGCTATAAGTGGTTATATCTTAGAAACAGTGAGAGATACGGCCAAGGTTGCTATTAATCACTAATAGAAAATAATGCGCTTTTACAAATTACATGAAAATTATTGACCTTGGATGACCTTGAAGGTCAGTACTGCAACAAAATCTGTATAGGCTGTAGCGCGTTTTTCCTAGCAACAGCTGGTTTTTTTGGTTATTTATAATGACCAAATGTTTAGTAATTTTCACAGAAGTGTAGGCCTATTTTTTCTCTTCGTGTGCAATTGTGCATGTACCATACAGTAATTACTTACATAGTTTTCTGCTTGCTGTTTGCGCATTCTGCTTTTTTAAGTCTCGTATGCTTTTGACTAAAATAAAAAAAACATTTAGTTAAAAATGATGACCATTATTAGATGACAGCAATCAATTCTGTCAAAAATGATCGGCAAATTGGTATGCTGCCGGACGGTCTGTTAATGAGTACTATATCATCGCCTCTGTTGTCGGCCGGTAATAGTCAATATTTGATATTCTGTTATCATGTCCACATTTATGTCGCGACCTGACCACGACAGCTGGGAGCTGATTGTTGGTGTAACAGGGGTTACTTATGCCATGATATATAATGCGAGAGACCAGGGTTGGTAAACAGTTTGTAGGCCTATACGTCGTACATGTATGTAGCCCAGCCACGGGAATGGAGAAAAAGCCATGCGGGCAGTTTAGTGCCAGACATTAGTGTGTCACTGTGTCACCATCGCAATTTTGTCATTGGATCTCTTCTGTACAATGGTCGAAACAGTAAGCTGTTGTATTATGATACACCGTATATTTTAATTACTGTGTATTACTGTCGTTTCTGTGGAGAGTGCATGACGTGTCCCTGAAAAATAAGATTGCCGTCTACCGAGCTGTGGCGTTGACGAGAGTGCTGTATGGCTGTGAGACTTGGACGTTTTACCGGCGATCAATCTGCAGATTGGACCAGTTCCGTCTCCGCTGTTTGCGCAAGATAGCTCGTGTCTGGACTTGGCAGGATAAAATCCCCAACACATATGTATTGAGCATTTGTGGCATTATGGGCATAGAAGCTTTCCCGCTTAAAGCACAGCTACGTTGGGTCGGTCACGTTATGCGCATGCCAGACAGTCGCATCTCAAAGCAAGTATTTCTTGGACAACTGGCAGCGGGAAAGCGTCTGCAATATGGGCCAGTCTTGTAGTAGAAAAACGCTCTAAAGGTACAACATGAAGCAGCGTAACATGGACCAGTCATCTCTGAGCAGTGACACGCAGGATCGTTCAGCCTGGAGAACTTCGTGCCACGAAGCAGTCACCTAGTTCGAAGACGCACGAGTCGAGGCTTTGGAACACAAAAGAGCAGTTCGGACTTCGGAAAGGGGCTCAACCTCGCAGCAACCTCAGCGCCTGACCACATGATAGTTGCTCCCGCGTCTGCAGCTCCAGAATTGGACTTCACGTCCATCAACAAACTCATCAATGACAAGCGGTTCGTCCTTCCGACAGCGCAGTCCATGCTATTGCTTTTGTGTAGCGGGTAATGTAAGTTAGTAATATATACAGTAACCAGAATGACATTAAGACAGCGCAAACCATCGCCAACGTTATGATATTTTTGCCGTTGTGCCTTATCTCGCAATGTTAAAGAGTTTTTAATCAGAGAACCGGATCACCATCAAATCATTTTCACATATTTTACCATCTTTTAGCTGGGCAAAGTCTATACCCTTTTCTGAAAAGTTTAACCAGATACGTTTGTAACTTTTTGTGCAATCCTGCTAACTAACCAACAGATAAATTAGATAAAAAAGTATAGTAATAAGGTATAGGCTTAACCACAGCGTCGATGACGACTTACCTATTGGCCAGATGACTTTCATCGTTTATGGGCCTAAACATATCACTTAATATTTTGTTCGGACACCGCAGATTGTAAAGGGGCAACGAAGTGTCACAAACTACCAAACGTACGTTTATAAAACCGATAAAAGCCAAGACAACGATCGCATCACGGTCACTAAACATTATGGCGTCTATCCCCCTTAGGTTTATTATCGCTTTTTTCTTTTCCCCAATTCACATCCTATCTTCCTCTTCTTTATCTCTTCTTTTTATTTATTTTATTTTGGGTTATTTTCCTAAATCTAGCAAGCTATACGTTAGCTCAATCGGTGGGTCGGTAATAACTACTCTGTATGGAGCTTATCCAACAGCCGTCGATTTCCAACATTCTATGCCCGAAAGTACATTTGGAAGAAAGTTACAGAGAAAAATGATAGAGCCTATAGGCCAGTTTAGATCCTAACTTATACCAACTTTCTCAAAATGACTGCAAAAAGTCCCCTTACTATTATGATAGTGCATTTGTTCCAAGGTTCATATGGTGTATAGACGTTCCTGTTATGAACACCGCATGCATTTGCCGATGACTTTCTGCCGTTGTCCCACGAAAACTATAAATACCCGATAGTAGATATACAGACGCGGCTTCTGTTAGAAAAAAGCTAAGACACCTGCAAGGAGATGTGATTACACAAATTGCTGCTATCGGTGCATTCTAATTTCTAACAAGACGAGATGCTCACCCTTGTTTGTCCATTAATGCTCGTATACTTCGTTTTAGTCGTCTATTAAGAACCACTTTTCTTTCTTTTTCTGATGAATACAGGTTGCGTACATTCTCATATAAGCATACGACAGCTGTTTTACCGCGTAAATATTGTGGCAAATGATATCCGTTTGACAGACGATGTTTACCAAGAAAAATATTAATTCGTATGCCTGGGAGGAGGCATATAGCGACCTACAGCTCATCATCTGTGTGATATTGACATTGATGTCACTCGCCATGTGTCATTTAGCTTACTGCGCAAGTCGATTATTCGCTATGCATTTTTAACTTGACCATCGCCATTCTTGGCCGCATTGTGCATGTCCGTTCGTCCGTCCGTCCGTCCAGCGTCGTCATATATACGGGCCAACTGCAATATTATATGTCAATAATTATAAAACAAAGTAATTAGCAGAAGTTAACACGACAATGCTAAAATAGATCATGATTATAAGAGTGACATGACCTGTCCGATTAGTCAAAAGATGACTTCCTGCTGCATAGTATTGTATAGACTGTTTGCCATAAGCAATGCAGATACACGACAAAGCGTAACTACCGGATCGCTTGGTTTTTGCTGTACATTATTTGTGAACATATTGACAGAAATTGATAACATTTTGCAGAAATTATGCCCCACAGTGTATAAGTAAGCTCATTTTCCCAGCGTATTGACGAGTCTCATCACGGGGCTCTGTGCTTAATTAAAGTTAGCTTAGTGACAGTACCTCGTAAAGATAAAAATGCAATTAAAGTGCTTCGTAATAAAAGAGCATAGTATAGTTAACAAATTTGGGGCATAATGCTTATAAGTTACTACAGAGAGTTACTACAGTTCTTATTTTGTTTTGTTTTGTTTTTTTCTATTAAGCGGCTCGAATGGCTTTGCAACGTCGCATTTAAGAAGCCAATGAGGTCGTTTTATTGCTCGCTACTGTGTTCCAGTCTGTTTTATCTGTCCTCTGCGCGGGAACTGTCCTAATTAAATCAGCCCGAAACGGCAATACTGCTAGCGTCAAACGCGACGAATGGTGTCATAAAGGTCCAAACAGTTGGCGTCACTGCAATTTAGTACACAATTAAGCACGAACATATAGTGCAAAATCGACTCATCGTCGGCCTTCAGAAGCTGTTGTACACGGCCCGGTGACGGCCAGCAGTGAACTGTCTAGTTGTCTAAGGTAATGCCCATGCTAAGCTTAAACGGTTATTGGTATGGACAGATTTAGTTTATTATGGGACGGCATGCAACTCGAGTTTCTTGCATCATTTTACATCAACTTCGCAACACGTATGTCTGATTTTGGTAACCCAGACCACTATACGACCAACAGTAATTAAAAAGGTCGTACAACACACATTAAAGCAGATTTTCCGGTTTAATAGGAAAAGCGAATTTGGTGCGATTTTGACTGCACCTCTACGTCGGAGACACTCTTCTGTCAATATTGCTGTCGTCATGTCGACCCTCAGGGAGAGAACTATACATGTTGTCTCGAAATCACATGACCCGCTCAACAAAATGCAACTTTTCGACGGACTATTATAACGATTTTTGTCGTCAGAAAGTCAGGCACATTTGTGTAAATTGGCGTCAGCTCACTGTCGGTGTCGCATCCCATTGTTCATTCTACAACCTTCGGATTCGATGAATCTCAAACGGATGTCCACCGACTTTTCCGCCATTCCATTGTATGATAATGTATAGCGAATGTAGGCTGTACTGTAAAGATAATAGTTCTAGACTCAAAGAGAGTCATGAAATGGTTTCTCATATGCATGCTAAAGTTGACGATGCGGCGTATTTTCCGTCAGTATGTATCAAATCCCAGTAGACTCGAGTTACAGGTCTACACTGCAGTGAGTATTAATATGCTGTTTATTACCGCGACAGCGGCCTTTCTATGGCAACCAGGAGAGAATCTTGCGCGAAACCACCTGCTGCTTAGATAGGATGAGTAATATCTACATGCACGTGAGTTTGTTCCAGCTTCTGGGCATGTTTACAAAAAAAATCTAACCCTTGGATAATATGTGGTAAGATTGACTGAAAGCTTGCGTGTTCAACGCTTGCTCCAGCGACCTTGAACAAATTCGTGCGCCACTTGTGACAAGACAACTTTGCCAAATAGGAACTTTCAATAAAACTAGACAGGAGTAGTAAGTCTAACTATGGCATACTCATATTGTCGGCTACATGGCATGCCTAATGGGGCTAGTGACGCGGTGGTATGTCTGCTGGCAGCAACGCAGGTTTGACTGATCGTCGGCGTGAAGATGGATGGCTGCATAATGTGCTCTTGTACCATTAATTCATGTCAATTAGATGCCACTACTCTGGGATTGTAAAGCGCTTCTGGTCACGCGTTTGCATCGTATAACCATTGCGATACAGCATTATCTATATCTTTAATGTTACATTCACTATTATAAATAGGGGCCTAGTTAAAGTATAATCACAGCAGATATAAGCTTAGAAAAATTTTGCATAAAATTGAAGAAACCATAATTATAAGAGCAACTTAGAACTTTCGCAATCGACAGCAAGCATGTGTGGACAAGACTACAAAACGTGCATGCGCCTGAATATGTTCACATGACAGACTTCTCATAACACTTCTGCAGTGATCATAATTTAGCATCCAAACAATAATGATGATGATAACCATAGTCCAGTGATAATGTCAGACAGGGACGACTTGCAGCGGGCTAACAAATCCAACAGTAAATACAATGCAATCATTCGGGTACCTTAAGTTATAAGATTCGTAGTATAGAAAATTAGAAACGTTTTGAGTTTCCACTTGAATATGTTAGTGTTATTGATAGCGCGCAGGTTCAGTGGCAGGTCGTTCCACACATTAAGTGTGGAAAGACCGGTTGTAAAATAACAGTACTGTTGTGAAATGACTGATATTTATAACGAGGCTTTGGCTGTGACAGCTAAGTGGAAAAGCACACACAATTTGTATTGAATGTGGGCCTCGACTGGCAACCAGTTACCGCTGAAACATTGTCATGTGAACGTAGGCCGTGCAAGTCTCGCAGATAAACTGTCAAAAAATCTGAGAAAAAAACCACGAACGACCACTTTAAACATGTGTACGGCAAATAAAATTAGGCACGTCTGATAGTTTTTAGTCGAGAGTACTTATGTACGGTTGAGCTATTGTCACGGTTGTCGTCCGTCCGTCTGTCTGTCTGTAACGTATGTACTGTGGCTAACGGGTAAAACGTACGGGAAACCTTATAGGCCTACAGGAAAAATTAGCTATGTCTCTTAAACTTAGGCGTGCAAAATTTCAGCCATCTACTTTAAGAGCAACATTTTTAAATTGGCGGTTGAATGAAGGGGGTAGAAAATGTGCGTTTTTCAACGGAAAACTGGCCATATCTCAGAAACGGTGAGAGATACGGCCTAGGTTACTATTAATCACTAATAGAAAGTAACATACGCCCTGTCAGATTAGATAAAATTTATTGACCTTGGATGATCTTGAAGGCCGTTAGACTTACATCACGCATCAAGCCCGACGTACTTTTAAACTTTCATTTACGTCATGCACACGGTGTCACGTTCTGTCGAGTTGTGAACAAATGAACACGATGGTGTGTACGGCCTATTTATAATATATTTGAGAGTTGCGACCGCTAATAACTTCTAAACGGCACAGCGTACGGCCGCGAAATTTTGATCGCAGTTTCGTGTCCTACATGGCCGGGACAAGGGTTAGGTCAAATGTTGCTGAGGGGGTCATCCGTTTAAGAAAATTTTACTTTTTCTAAAATTTTGCAGCCACACTTCTTAGGCCGCAGCAGAGCTGTGCGCAGCGATTGGCTGTGACGTCATATAATCGTCGTCACCATGGTGACTCATCATCAGCGCTGCAGCGCATACTGGAGAGCTCATAATGCTGCTAAGAAACCTGGATCGAGTTGAGGCCCGAAGGACCGAAAATTGAAGCCACAGGCCGAGGCCGAGCTGAAAGCCGAAAGGCTAAAAATGGGGGCCGCAGGCCGATACCACGGCAAATATCAAGCGGACAGGACGCTCCTCCCTGTCCGCTTGTCACACCTCACCCGATAGTGTGAGTGTTGTAAGGACGACCTTCAAAGTCTACGTGAAAAGGCAAACTTTGACCCTCAGCCAACCAAAAACCCCTGACCCGATCGTCATTAAATCTGAATGGCGTGATTACATCGTGGACCCCTACCACCAAAAACATTGGGCTCAATCCGCTTAGGGGTTTTTGCTCTCAATATAGGTGAAATATACACCCCTCCTGTTCGAAATTCACAACACTTTTTTGGTTCTTCAATCTTCTAATTAACGGTGACATTTATATATACCCCCGGTTGACCCCCGTTGCCATGGCAACGAAATTTGGGACAAAATTGGCTATAACGCGACTTGCGTAAAAAATTTTGTAAGATTTTTTGCGCCTATAGGAAGATTATAAAGATAAGCCATCGAATGCTGCCAATCGCATTTCCTCCCGACTGACCCCCCTTGCCATGGCAACGAAATACGGGACAAAATTGGCTATAACTCGGTTTGTGTAAAAGATTTTTGCGAGATTTGTGCGCCTATAAAGGGGTTTCCGGTTTCGGGGATAGGCCATCGAATGCTGCCAATTGCATTTTTCCTTAACCGACCCGCGTTGCCATAGCAACGAAATTTGGGACAAAATTAGATATAACTGAGCTTGCGTAAAAGATTTTTGCGAAATTTTTGCGACTATAGAGGGGTTTTCGGAAATTGGCCATCAAATGCAGCCAATTACATTTTTTCCCGACCGACCCGCTTTCCAGCAACGACATTCGGGACGAAATTGGCTATAACTCGGTTTGTGTAAGAGATTTTTGCGAGATTTTTGCGCCTATAGGGAGGTTTTCGGGGATGGGCCATCGAATGCTGCCAACTGCATTTTTTTCCCGACTGACCCCCATTGCCATGGCAACGAATTTTGGGACACAATTGCCTATAACTCGGTTTGCGTAAAAGATTTTTGCGAGATTTTTGCGCCTATAAGACGCCATACGCATAGCCTCATCTAAGGTTACCCAAATGATTTTTGCTGTTTTAGAGGACTGATATCATCACATCGTCCTTACACACATTTGTAAACTGGTGAGTTTTTTTACATATATTGTCTATAAAACTAAAGCGCAAGTTTAGAACGCTCACCTTATCAGGCGTTCTTTTGTGAGCGGTCCAGACCCGGTATCGAATTTGCAATTGCTAGGGAGATTCAATAATACTACATGAAAGTAACTTAAATCGATCCAAAAAAACTTTTTACAGGATCAAAAATGGACACTACCACTAAACTTAATCACTAACCTTATTTCTAGCCTTATTCGCTTTGCGAACTTAACGTGTTAACATCATAATAATTTACTAAATTAATTACGAAAAAAAATTACTAAGTCCAAGACTCAAACTCGCGATCTCCAAAAACACCGCACCTACTTAGCCATCGTGCGTGCTTACCGCTAGCGCCATCGTCATTCGCCGCATTTGCGACATATTTAAAGTGCGATAGGATCTGATAATGTTATTGCAAATTTTCTCCTGATTTTAACATTGTAAAAAATTGAAAATCAATTAATATATATACATCTTTATTCATCGAAGAAACGATAGATTAATACATACGCACATGCTTGCAATTAACAACAGGAAAAGAAAAATAAAGAAAAGAAAAAGAAAATTTGATGAAGTCATTAAAGGCATATAAAATAAGGTGTTGGCCCACCCTGTATGTTGCGTGAGATATACTGTGTACGCTTGTACGCCAGTTCATTTTCATAAAATGAACTAAATGCATTAACAGCCAGCCAACTTCATTAGCTGATTAGAAAGATTGGAGTGTAAATTAAACTATTTTTTCTGTCAGAGTTGAAGTTCTGAAGTTGTGTGAATGAATCAATATACATATAGTATGTGTTGGCAGATGATGAAGATGTCTGTTGCTGAAAGTCAAGGTTTACGCTTGGTCGTCACGCTGATTGTGTGCCTCTCCATTTTGACCGACTTCTGTACGTATAAGCCCAAATTCCATTACACCGACTTTCACCGAAACTAATCGACTGTTGAAAACTTTCATGTTATTTGCTTACTACGGATTAATATTGCGCTGTTAACAAACTTAAGTTTACTACAGTGAGCAGTAAAACGATTATGTACGATTATAGCAGTAGCACATGTTTGTGTTACGAGATCTTCAGAAAAAGAAAGGTATCAGCTGTTATTATTAAACCGTTTTCTTGACGCCTGGTGTTTTTCTGACAATCAGCGAAAGTCAAATTTGGCAGAACTTTGCCGTCTGTCAGTCTGAATACAACGTTTTATTAGGCCGTCCACAGCTAGACAGCTGATACGTCTTCTATAGATGGCTTGTCAGCGTTAACTACGCCCAGAAATGATTTATGGCTATCACTGGACATAGGCCTATCACTTATTTTGTCTTACGAAGTTGTGAAAGATATAAAATAATTTAAAATAAAAAAACTATAATTGAGTTTGTGGTTCAGGGTTCAGCCAACATAAGGTAACAGAACAACAGGTGTGAGCAACAAAAAAATAGACAAGAGTCTATGTCGCGTTTTTAAACAAAGTGTTGGAAAAACATGTGAAAATCAGGCATATAACCCGTTTTGACTTGAATGTAAGAAGTTTCATGTGAAAGTGACGAAAGGTAACAAAAGAAAGTGGACATGATTTGTTGCCTTTTAGATAGATTTTGCTCTCCGACCTATTTCGTACAATTGCAAGCAGGTCACTTATAATATGATGTGAGAACAAAATTCGTATGGAGAACAGAACTGAAACGGTCCACGCCACTTCTTTGGTCCACACACGTGCAATATGACTGCAGTGCAAGAAGACAGCATGCAGTTGATTATCACTTTCAAGCGACGACAACAAGCAAGTAATACACAGCGGTAAAAATAACTTAATGCTGTCATCGTTGTGACTATAATCTACCAGGTGTGGGAGGTAGAGATGTACCGGATTTCGAATATTAAATTCAGACTGGTACCAGATTTGGTTAGACTGGAATCCTTAAATCCATCAGAAACCGGTAAGTGTATATAGAAGAAATTAGCACATTTACAAATCGTCGGTTTACTATGGTAGAAATAAAATGACGCATCATTAATATTTCATACAACAGGACTCCACGTCATGTCATCGTCGTATCAGTGCTCCGTGCTGCGCATTCGAAGCTGCATCTGTCCAATGGCCTGTCTGTATCACATTGCATACAGCAAGCCGACCCACGTTACAACGTTGTCCGATCAGCACATTCGTCCGACTCCTACCACAATACATGCTATCACATTGTTTCGTCAACAGTTTATGGCTTTTAATGCCACCTTGCTAGCAGTTTGCTTTCTGCGCCAGTCAGCTCACTCTGCGGAATTTTCAGTGTTTTTTTTCTGACGCATTTATTCGGTTTTCGAAGGCCTGGATGTAACTTACTCCCTGCTTCTTCGAAGTTCATGATTCGCTGCCTGCCAAACCAGTGCTTTATCGGTCGCAACTTGGTGGCAATGCTGGCGATCGACAAACTATAAATTTCCATTGACATGCTTATATTCATTCTGCAGCCATTAACCGTGTGTCAAACTGTCAAAGCTCTCAGAAGATTAAAAGCCAAAATTAGCTTCATAACATTTAGGTATCAGAAATCGGCATGTACTGCAGCTATTTTGACAAAAGATTTAGTTATTGTTTAGAACACAGGGCATCAGTTTCATGCATTCATTGGAGCCTTATACTATTTAGTAGCGTTAGCGTTTGAGCTTTTTAAGAACTCACTTGGCAATAAAATACATTCTATATAATAACGGTTGTCTCATTTCTAAACGTTTCGATGGCATGTTGACCAAAAGCACTAAAATTGTTGTTCTCGACTACGTACCTACCGTCGTTTTCCGCGCCAGTAAATAGAGTCCTTGACGAACATCTAGACCTAGGCCTACTGTCTTTGACTGTAGGCTATTATGAGTAATGACTATGACAAAGTATCGTTATTTATCTATCATACCTATATCCAAAAGCCACGAAAGAAATCCATTTAAACCGACGAAAAAAAATAATTTTTAATATACAAGTAATTTGAGCAATGCTCACCTGACGCGCGACAACATTGGTGATGCCACCCCTGGAGAAGCGCTGTACAACGTGCAATTAAATTATAATGCGTTTAGAAGAGTACCCAAATTTGAAGCCTCCATACGGAGGATTTTTTTGAACCTAAGATGTTGAAACTTAGGTGCGAGTTAAAATCTACGTTCTGTGCCAAAAATTAAGGTTGCTGGGAGCAGATCTTTCACGGCGCCGACCGTAAGGATTTCGTGATTCCAGCTTGCGTCGTTTTGATAATGTGTCAGCGCGTGACGGACGGACAATCGCTACGGCCATTGCTAATGCAAGGCTTCTGCATAGCAAACTATGATGTCGCTCTGTAAAAAAACCGCCACGTCTGCACGCACCATCGATCATTTTAAGCTTACTTAAACGTGTGAAGACTGAAGACACAGCTTTGTCGAAGCCTGGGACTGCGGGCAGTGTTCCCGCTCGCCTTTGCTTTTAGTCATGGGCGGCGTTATAAGGAGTCTAAAGCTGGGAGGAACGGTAAAAGACAGAGCACATAGAGGACAAGGGGACGATGGAAATCGGCGTCTGGGCCAAATGTCGATTTCATTCAGTCCCTGTGTGCATCAAAAACCCTTAACAAAGGGCAGCTTAGCGCAGCCAACATTCTTCCTAAAGGGGGCAAAAGGGACAAATGCAAGGGAGAGGAGCAAAGACACAGCCTGTCTCCTTTTCTGGTGCCGTCAATGCTTTTAGTGCTCGCTGCAGCAGTTGACGAAAAAATGACAGACGCCAGTAAACGGTGGACGCATGGGTGTAGTCAGGGCCATGGTCACGATGCTTCCACAGCGAGACCTTGGACAATTCGCCTAGCAATAAGCTTAGCCCTATCCCCAAGAAATTTAATAATGCAAACGTGTTAACGCTTAAGCCTACAATGAGCTGTAGCATCTTTCAATAACACTATGGAAAGAGGAAATGTTTTAAATGACATTTAAAATGTAGGCTATATGGAAAGAGCCAGATTTTTAAAATAATGCAGGTAAGTTGTTACAGGTAGTCAGTTAAATCTACACTACTCGCATGATACTCGCTGCTGGCTAGGGAACGAAAAGCGACGACGTGCAGATGACAGACGAAGTTGGATGAAGCCTAATTGCATGATAAAATTGTTGATAATGGTGAAAATAAAACAAAGGAGGTTGGATGCTCAACTCTCGGTTATATGTAACCACAATGTACTTACTTGTCGTGCAGTCGCTTAAAGAAACCAGTCGCAGCTGTAAGTCGTAAAATACGGTTGGTCGTGACTCGCTCGGTACTAAATTTACTGATCACTCTCTAGTGTATCGTGCATAAAACGGCCACAACTTACAACCTCACGCTCGATCGTTTACTCTGCACCTCAAGATCATCTCTCACACATCCAACTGACGTCCCGGACACACTTTGCAGCCATCACGTTGACGGATGAAATCCAATTTTGCATCTTTCGTTATTTATGTGTCGTGGTTGATGTAAGACTGCTTCGGCGTATGTTAACGTTGAGTTAGCTGTGAAGTGGCGATAATGCGCTTGGTCCGCTCAACTACGTCGCCGACTAAATTTCCTGGCCGCCGACCTCTCCGTTCTGCTACCACCAACCACCAACCGTCTGACAGTGCCTCCGGTCAAGTTGACAACCGTCGCTAACCAACCGTAATTTCCGGGCTGTCCGCCCACGGATGTGGAACGACCTGCCGGACGACGTGACATCTGCCAAGTCGTCGTTATCCAGCTTCCGTTTGTGATTCAAAACTTACGTGTGCACGAAGTTTCTTTTTCTGGCCTTTTCCTGGACTGGACTTAATCTATACCTTATCACTGAACTTAGCAGTAGTTTGTATTACTTGTGCCAATAAGGAATGTCCAAATGTTTGATTTGTGCTTGTACAGCGGTCGGCAGCAGTGAAGCGGAGACCGAGAATCATCACGACGTTCAGAAGCGATCGGTGGACGACTACAACTGGCAGCAGCTTGACGAACAACTTCCGCTTGACGAGTGAAAACAGCGTGATAGACCCGCACGTCTTGTGATGGGAGTCGGATGATGTGGAATAGAGGTTGAACTTGCGCTTGACGAGCTGGCTAAACGCGCTCCGGCGTTCCGACTCGGCAAGCGTTTCGACTCTCACGACTACTTGGTCGATAACGTCGAGCGGCGTGCGCCAACCTTTAGGCTCGGGAAACGGCTGGACGACAAGAGAGCTCCTGGCTTTCGGCTGGGCAGACGGGCACCTGGCTTCCGTCTCGGCTAAACACAACAAACACTTGTCTCCGTCACGACGTCCGTAGTCTAATAGGGTGTTTGTACACGATCCAGCAAACGTCCAGCAAACTTCCAGCAAATGTATTCATAATACACGTGAATTGCTGGACGTTTGCTGGACGTTTGCTGGATCGTGCAAACGCCCTATAACTTAAGTGTTTACAACACTAGGCCTACTTGAAGACTGCTAGCATGATTCGAACGTGTGCTACACAGTTAGTTTATATATTGGTGTGCGTCAGTAAAAAATGTCAACGAATTATTGCCGGTATCCTGTTGTGCAATATAGCGAATAACGGCGATTTTGCAGCTTTTGCCAATTATTACATACAAAGTGACTGAAAGTTTACGTCGCTTTTTAAACATCTTATTGAAAGCAACCGCTGTTTACTAACTCGGGACAGAAATAACACACAGTATTCATTGGCTGTTTAAAAGAACGTAGTATAATTCAGGATAAAACGATAATATGTTCATTGCCGTAATAAATTAATAATATGTAATATTTCCCACATTGTGTCTCAAAAAACTGCTACATTTTAAAAAATTAAATAACTTCGTGAACCATTGGCCGATTTTAATAATTTCGGCACGCAACGTCATGAAGAAACTGGACGTAAATGACTGTAGTTTTGCCCACTTCACTTTAATACTATTGCTACATTACCTGCTTTCTCATATTTTAAATCCCATTTCGTCTGTTCACTGTTCAGTACAAAAGATCAACTCGTAAACTCAAACTACGCGTACAGGTGCAACAAAGGATACACGATTTAACAATATTAAACTCGATAACGCTAAGCGAGTTGTCCTATAAAAGTATTTAATTCTCGCTCTAGGTACCCGTTAGGCTACAGACGCAGGTGCGTAGTGCATTTCAAATGGACATTCAACGTTACTGCAATGCGCTAAAGCAGTTTAAAGATTACTCCGCGCGACGCCAATTCGGCTAGCCGAATATTTTACCGGCGGCGGCGCGTAAAATCTGATGATGGCTAAACCGGCTTAACCGAAAATTTTTTAGGCGGTGGCTTCTAGCCGAAAAAAAATATGTGTTGACGGCTTAGGAGTATAATCTTGCAGCGTTCCCCAAGCTCCCAAGCCTTTTCTTGGTGTCTCCTTCCAAAAAGCCGAAACCCTACTCACGGCTTTAGGCCTCGATTTTCGGTTCTCCATCCCGAGTTTACCCATCTTAACTGAAATTCCTGGCTACGCTGACCAGGATGATGCGCTTGAAAGTGAAAAACTCTCTAGCTCGGTTTTTGTATCATTAAAAATTTGGTCCAAATTCAGGCCACTTTGCTAAAATAAAATATAAATGTGGAACATCATGCAACATCGTAGTAGTCGAATCGGAATTGATGATACGTTCAATCTCTACGGCCATTTCTACTACAAGGCTTTCTGTCGCCCTGTAAAACCGCTAAGTCCTTAGTAGTTTAATCAAAACTGTATTGCACATCGTTAAATGCATGTGAATTATTTTTAAACTACCCGAAACTAACAAAATTTTACGCTAATGTTGACTCATCCAGCCGAACGCTGCAAGGTATTACTGCAATTTTAGCGGTAAAAGCAACGTTTTCGACCACGGCAAACTCAAAGAAAGTGTGAACAAATAAACGCGACATTCACGGACAACTAAAAACCAGAAAAAAATTTAGTTTTAGCTCTAAGCCTATAGAATTTTTCCACCACGGCGAACTCGAAAAAAGTGTCCCCGGGCAATTTCAATAATGACCGACAACCGGAAATTGCTGCGGAAACCGGAAGTACGTATAACATTGCCAAAATCGTTTAAAGACGACTTCTTCGAGCTATGGTAAAAAGCTTGGGCTCACTGTTGGAATTTTGATGATATCTCTCACACTTTCAGCGATGTACGTTTGGGCGGCTTATTGTTATTTTAATTTAAAATATAGCGTGCAAACAAAAAGACACGATAAATATGACACCGTTACTTTTACTTGCCGACAGCGTGCATCTTGGCTATGTTAGCTCTGAACAATAGCTCGGTTCGTTCCGAATTCAACGACACAGTTATTCCGATCGATGCGCTGAATACAGAAGGGTGCTGCTGGATTTATGTCTCGACATATAACAAGAGTCGGAATCCCATCGTTTTTGTTATAACTTTATGGGCAACAGTCAATGTTGATCGCGCCTAAAAGCTTTAGTCGTTATCTAATCTGTACATGTAGGCCTAGAAAGACGACGATCATTTGGGGAGTAATTCGTTTTCACGCAGATGATTTGCGTCCGATGTCCTCGCAGTGCATTGAATGCAGCAACAGTTTCACTGTGGTGTATTCTGCCAGTCAACACTGTTGTTAACTGTGCTTTCGCGAACGTTCGTCGAAATTCATATTGCAACCTAACACAGGTCGGTTATAAACGCACCCTAAAACGAGTGGGAGCTAGATATTGCATTTAAAAACATCTAAGCAAAAGCTCAAAAACTGACAAGCTTAAGGTTAGATATCTATCGAAATGCAATTAATGATGCTAATGCACTTAAGTGTAGCAAACAAAAAATGCCTTTCATCCAGTTGGCCCGACATTGACAGTAAGTTAGGCTTGATCGGCTCTAATGGTTAGGCCTAGTTTGTAATCGGCGCCTGAGCCGCATGCAGGCGTTTGATCCGCCACCGGTATAGTTATCGAAACATGTATGCCAAAAATAATCAGTGGGTCGAAATTTTCACTTCTCCCACCAACAAGGCCTATGAAATATAGAAAAGCTCGTTGCCAGCTGCACAGAAGCCGTGATCACGCTAAATATGCACTATTACATCTTGAGGTTTTTGACGTCTGGCGACAAACCGGTTATTCCTGTCTGGAAAACGTATACACCGATTTTGTTTTTTTTCGTTTTTATTTTGGTTTTGAGTCAATAGTTTTTACGGAACAGACGAACAGAGGGATGGACAAAACGCGCAATGCGGCATAGGACGGCCGCATACCCTAATATGCACAAGCTCTGACACACTATCGTCGTGGTACTAGAAATAATGCTTGTTATTTAAGCCACGTTAAACATTTCTATGCTGACGACGACAACGATAACGATTTACGAGCGTGGGAATTAAACTCAATGGCCCAGAAATGTGCGAAGAAAGATGTTTGAATCACGAGCGACGTCAGTGGCCCATGTCGACAGCGTTGAGAAACGGCGAACGCAGATGATAACATTTGACACTGCGTGACGCTGATGCTGCGTTGTCGCAATTGGCAACAGAACACATCGACGGTATCAACAATAATAGACGATTTCAAACTGCAGTGCCGTTGACAACCACGGTTGCCATATCCAGCTCTAATACGAACGACTCAAACATGTAATAATTTAACCTACAATTATTTAAAATTTGAAAAAAGTAACTCCAGACGTAAACGCCATAGGCTAAATTATTATCTTGAACGATATGAACGTGTCATAGATCTGTTGAAATATTTTATTTTAAGAGGTCTATGAAACGTGCACTTACTGACATCAAAGCTGTAAGTACGTAGGCGTGCAGGTGTTAAATAGTGACGTTGCTATGCGTAAATACAGTACTTGCTGGTTACAGCGGCAGTCAGTACTTACGCAGATGTCTTGCGCTTCACACTGCCGCAGCCTGCCCAGCTGACTGATGGGTGTTTTTACGATCCAGCAAACGTCCAGCAAACTTTCAGCAAATGTATTAAAAATACACGTGCTAATTGCTGGACGTTTGCTGAATCGTGTAAACACCCTATGACACGTGCTATTCCACTCTTTCGACGACAATTAGCACAGTAGACGTTGTTTCCTTAGGTAAGTTGTTGGCTATTCTTCAGTTCACTTTTTGTTTGAAATTATGAGCTCGATAAGCAGAAGCTTTTATTGCTCATCGCTGAATTTATGTGTATGTCCAAAACGTTTTTGGAAGACTCAGTTGAGTCCGCTGGTATAACATTCTCTGGCAATTGGTTTCGTTTATCAATTAGGCCTACAGCTTGACTGACATTTTTTTTGTTTACAGATCCTGTTTATCGGTTGTTTGTAAATTTTTTTGCTGTGTCCACGAAGGTGTGATGTTTCAGACAGTGTAGAAGACTGGTTTCGATTCCTATTTATTTGTTCGTAATTATTTTATATGTTTCTTGTACACGCGTATAGCCTAGCGTGCTGGTAATTCGTTGTTAATGTTTTAATCTGTGTATATGCCGTGTCCAGCAAAAAAGTTTACAGTTTACTGTAATAACTTTCAGAAACTTACCTGTAGGCCTATGTTTGTAATTTTCGGCACAATTCATTCTGATACTAAGCTACATTTTACTAAAATAGGCAAAATTTACATTATTTACCTCCTCCCCCCCAAAAAATATGTATGCGTAACTGTAGCTTCAAAGAAAAAAACTGTCGAAAGAAAATATCATCAAAGTAAGCCTTTACGCTTACGTGAAGCAGTTATTATTTCTACATTTTAATTAAAGTGTAGCATATATGGAGAAACTAAAAATTAAAACAAATTACTTTTGAGGAAACTTACTTTAATAAAAAAGATCAAAGCATATCACGATGGCACGGATTTTTATGTTCTAAAATTAGTACATCCGCCAAAAAAGTTATGTGATACTCGGTATTTATTTGGCTGAAATTTTCAGGAAAGGTTGGACATGGCCCAACTTAGCGGTGGTTAAATTCTGGTAATAATCCGGAATCAAAGATCCAGGATAAGACTGAAGGATTGTGTACCATTGCGACATACAGGAAACCCGCGCCGACTTCAGTCTACAGTGTGCCATTTAGCGAACAGAACGATAATTTTGGGGCGTTGGCGGAAGTTTGCACTCGTTGTGTGTTCTTCTACTTCTTGGTATGTATTATCACAGGCGTGCGGTAGCACAGCCCTGTGTTAATGGCGACCGGCTAAATAAAGGGAGAATGGCAAAATTCGACCCCACGCAGATCCATTATTCAACAGCACATTGACAGTTAGGCGATGTGATGGTGAGTGATATCACCTTTTTATGATTTTTGCTGTTTTCGATGTGTCACTCATTGCATGTCGCCGTTAACAAGTGTATAAACTGATGTATTTGTACATTTATAGGTGACTATGGCAAGTGGTTCGTGGCCGATGCTGTTGCTGCTACTGCTGATGATGATAATGACAATGGCCGTGGCTTCTCCTGCCAGTAAGTTTTTCGCTGTTAACATCCAATAAATTCAAAAAGAAAGATGCGTCTAAGTAGTTTATTTGTATAACAGTAGGCTAATACTTTCACTACTTCTAGTGTCTAATATTCAGTTCAGCATAAACGAACTAAAACTGACTTGGAAATGTTCCACCTTATAGCGGCAAATGTCCGTTTTGGCACACCAGTGTAATTTTAAACGAGCTCTGCAACTTTTGGCATTTCTGATTGAGTGATGATATATTGATTTAATTATCTTTGTTTACCATTGCGAGATACAGGATGTGGGCACGTTGTGTAATTTTTACGCGCGAAAGCAGATACTGCTTTAGGGCGTCTTAGCCATCGCAATTCTGTCTGTCCGTCCGGCTGTCTGTCTGTCTGTCCGTCACACGGGTGGATCAATCAAAAACGGTGCAAGCTAGGATCACCAAATCTTTACCGTCGGCTGCCTGGAAAACTTTAGTTTCAGGAACCGTATTCCATAATTTTTCCATAAATTTCCATAAATTCGAAATGGGTCACCTCGAATAAAAGCGCCAAATGAAAGGGGGTAAGAAAATTTGCGATTTTTAGCCAATAAGTCGCTGTATTTCAATAACGGTGCGAGACAAAGCCTAAATTACTATTAATTACTAATAGGAAGTCGTACACTGGCTTTCGATTGCCACCGAATTCAATGACCTTGGATGACTTTGAACGCTAAAATAGGGGGTTTTTATGGATTTTTAGCGATTTCGGTCTGCGAGACACATTTCAAGTGCGAATTGCGCCGAAATCAATTGAGATAAACATGGAAAAGCTGCATATGAAATTTTCGGCATTGAATGTAAATTTCAACGGTCTAACTCTCGATTTTTTTTGCGTTTAAGGAAACCTGCGCACGACGGCATCAAAGAGCGGTACTTCGTAAAAGTCGTTATTTTATCGTTGTTGGCCAGTCTTTCGTCAAAACGGTTGCAGATAGGTATGAGCATGCTGCCTATCACAACAAGCACTATATAGTGACGAGCTTTTCAGTCGTATCAACATCGATGACTTTGAAAGACCCTAAACTTCCAAAATTAGCGTTTTTATTGATGTTTGCCATCTTCGGCTGCAGCGCACACTCCAAGTATGAACTGCGACGAAATGGCTGGAGATAAACTGACAGTTTACGAACAGGAACTGCTGTAGTCTTTTGCGCGTCTCGTGAGCATTAGCTCAAATTTCTTGTTTTTGAATGCAGGCGACAGCGCGAAGGGAAATCCTGCGATTCGTTCGATGAGCTTTTGCAAACCGCACGACTGTCACGACGTCAAGTATAATTATGATGTTGAGAAGAGTGGTGTCTATACCGTCTATACCAAGAGTTTGCACGTCAGCGTAAAGGTGTACTGCGACATGGAAACTAGAGGCGGGGGATGGGCGGTATGTTGCCTATTGATTATAGCATAGTGTTTCTGATTGGAGCGGTGTATGACTGCCTGCTGCAAACCGCGGGTCCAATTGTTTGCTGACGCTGGCAATGGATGACCGCACAGTGCGCTGCGATATTAGCCATGGACCCCTAGATCTAGGGGTCCATGTATTAGCCCATGCCAATCAGCTGCCACTTTTGAAATTGTAAAAGCGCTTTTGGTCTTGAGTCTGTTTCATTAAGAAGCGCTATAGAAAGTGCCTGACTTTACCCTTGCCTTTCTTTAGCATCATGTAACATGCTCCCGTTATTAACAGCGACAGCCCAAGTCACTGGAGAACAGTAAAATTCGACTTATCGTGGATCCATGACCCCTCAATCGATCGACAAAGGTCGAAGCAAAATTACCTTTGCGAAGATGTCCCATGTCAAATTTCGTGCAAATTCTTAAAGTGTCATATGCAGATTGACCTGGTCTATCTCCAGTAAGTTCGGCGTAATTCAGTTCAAATGTGCGCCGCAGCCAAAGATCGCAAACTAATCGCCAAAACATCTTTTTATCATTTCAAGGTCGTTCAAAGTCATCATTGTTTTTACCCGCCGAAAAGTTCGTTTTAGCAGTGTTTGTGGTCGTAAGCAACAAGTCTTATGTCTGTAACTGTTTTTCGCGCTAAATTAATAAATAATGGCAAAAATCGTGCATCTTTAAAGGATATCCAGAACTCATGTCTCGTACGTTGAACTTTTTGAACCCAAAGGCCCAAATTTAAACTGTTGAAATCTACGTTTAGCCTACTGCTAAAACATTGATGCGCAGGTTGTCTTGGTCTATCTCCAGCCATTGCGGCGCAATTTATTAATGAAACGTGCGCCGCAGGCAAAAATTGCAAAAAATACAAAAACCATCTATTTTTTGGAGGGGGTTCATGGTCATTCAAGATCATCGATGTTGGTACCATCAGAAAGCATGGAAGGAGTGCTTGTAAAGCTAAACCGCAAATTTGTGTTTATCTGCAATCGAATTCACGCTAGACGAGTCGATAGTGGTAAACTGACGACTATTTAAGAGGGGTATCCCTCTTTGATGTCCTCGTTCGAGGGAAACTTTTTTTTCACTTAAAGGCACAAAATTTTGTCACGAAAAAAACTAGAGTTTTTGAGCATTAAAAAACTTTGTGCTCATTCAAACATTAGTTTAAAGCTTATAACAGTAATGCCCAGCGGGAGCTTTGATCGTACGTTTTTCGTGGTGTATTTATTCCGCTTTATACCAGGTGCTGCTGAGGCGCACGAAAGGCTCTACAACCTTCCACCGAAACTGGCGAGCCTACAAATCAGGATTTGGACATCTGGAAAACGAGTTCTGGATTGGTCAGCTCATGTATTTGTCTAGGCATATTTATTGTGAATTAGCCTATAGTACACTTTTTGTGCAAATTTTCCGCAAAGTAGTGTATAACTGTTTGGGGCGTAATGGGATTTAATAGCTGCCACTTCCGAGATTGTTAAGCGCTTCTGGTCGAGTCCGTCTCATGTAAGAAGCGCTATAGCAAGTACTGGATTTTACCTTTACCTTTACAAACCACGTCTAAATCAGAAATTGGTGAAACATCACTTTATTCGTTTGACTGATGGTATAATGCCACGTTTCTGCCTTCCCGGGTGTAATGTATAATTTTCACTCCCCACTCCCTCAGTCGTTTTTATATGTATAATAATAACAATATAGAAATTTATAAGGCGAATAGTATTTTTTGTTTAAAATAGTTGTTGGCGCTTATTTAGTATATGTTGTTGCTTATTTATTAAGATGTTTAGGCCTATAGCTGAATACGTAAAAGTATTTAGGAAAAGCTCGAGCATTTCCTAACTACTAATATAAATAATGACTGCTGGAGTGTAAATTATACATATAATAATGACTGAGGATTCATTATTATATGGGAGTTATTATTATACTGTACATTACAACGGGCCGAGTATGTACGAAAGTTGACCAACAACATTCTGGAAAACGGAAGTAGAAAAATAGCAACCAGTACGTTTTGTTTGTCACTGATTTTGTTGAAGCGAATGTGCGACGTTTCAGGAGCCTATGTTGCACTGGTGTTCTGACAGGCAACGAAAATATTCATACGCTAACGAATGACGCACGTCAGCGCTTGCGCATTGATTTGACATATCGGGATGGAGAACACAGATATGCTGAGTATGATAACTTCTGTGTGGGTGGGGAAGGACTAGATTACGTTCTCCGGTCAATTGGCAATTATACTGGAAATGCAAGTTAGTGTTTTCATGGCTGTTTTTACAAGAAGTAGGCCTACATGTATGTTATATAGTGAATACACGAGACGATCATCACCGCGACCGATCACGGGACCAGTCGCGGCGACCGATCGTTTGTAGTGGATACACGAAGAGCTTTTTTGGTATGGCATATGACTTTTCATATTTCAATTTGGCAATTATTTTTGACGTTTGATAGGCCCAGTGTGTCGTGTAAAACAGTTCATTTTTGATTGACATATTATGACTTCAATTGCGACGATCGTCACCGCAACCGTTTCCCCGACCTAGGACGACTGTGGCGTCGCCGTTCGCCGCAACCGCGGTTGCTCGAACGATCACCTGTTCGCGACGATCGCCGCGACAATCTCATCGTGTATTTATTATAAGCAACGGGTCCCAACGATTGCCTCGTGTATTTACCGCATTATTAATCAATTTATTGGCGTTCAGTTTATTCACTCGCTCTTATAGAATGCAGATAATCAGCGCAACATTTTGGCTACCATGCTGCACCATGAGTGATCGAAAGAGAGAGAACACTTGCCTCTGGAAAGTGTAAACAAAGACCAACGTGACTTGGCAAAACAAGTAATTTGAGAAAAGCTCACGTGACGCGCGATAGCAGCGGTCCTGCCACTTTGGCAATTAATGTAGGCTTACAGCAATAGATATTAATGCATCTTGAAAAAGTACTTAAATTTGAGACCTCCGTATAGAAGACTCCTTGAATTTAAGAGATCAAAACTTAGATTCTTAAAAATGTACGTTTTATGCTAAAAATGTCATACGCAGGTGGTTCAGGTCCATCTCTAGCCGTTTCGGCGCAGTTCACTCGTGTGTCACAGCCGGAAATAGCCAAAAAATTACTAAAACTTTTATTTTGGGAGTTTAAGGTCATTCAAGGTCATCAACGTTGACATCAATAAAAAGCTTGTCACTGTTGCTTGTTATGATAAGCAGCATATCTGTGCCTATCTGCAACCGTTTTCACGCTACACGAGATAATTGTGGTAAAATAACCACTTTTAAGGGGGTAGCCGTCTTCGATGCATGCCTGCGCCGGCCTCCTTGAATCTAGGGGGTCGGGACTTAGACTGCTGAAATCTACGTTTGACCCATTTATGCCTACGATCCCATATATGGGACATTTAACTTGACGATAAGTGGTAAAATAATTTGGACACTAATGGGTTAATGCTGACAATTTCACACACAGGTTGTGTTGGTCTATCTCCAGCCATTTTGTCGCAATTCAGTGTTGAAATGTGCGCTGCATCCAAACATTGCAAAAAATTTACTAAAACCCATTTTTGGGGGTTCAAAGTCGTTCAAAATCATCGATGTTGATAAATCTAAGAAGCCTATCACCAGTGCTTGTTATGAAAAGCAGCATGTCTGTACCTATCTGCAACCGTTTTCACACTATACGAGCCAATAACGGCAAAATAACGTCTTTTAGGCGGTACCACTCTTTGACGCTTTCTTTCGAGAGGAACCCCTCACCCAGGGGCACGAACTTCTGTCAGAAAAAACTAAAGACCTTGAGACAGCCCATGGTGAAAATTTCGTGATCCTAGCTTGCACCGTTTTGACACAATACAGCAGTGTGGCAGACAGACAGACAGACACCCAGGCCATGGCTAAGACGCGCGAAGCATTCTGCTATCGCGCGTAAAGAAAGAAATCGCTCGTTTTTGTCACGTGGCGGCATAAGACTGACGGTATGGCTACAATTTGCAATTGCACTTTATTCGACTCCCAAATTTTTCCTTGATCTTTTGTAACACAGTGTGTCATTGGAGAGTAGACTAGCCTATCGGCCAAATAACATCTAAGTCCGTCGAAAGGTTTAAATCAGAAGCTTAAGCGGTATGACTGACGATAGCCACGGTACGGAGAAATGCGTGGAAATAGGCAAAATCGCTTGCACTGCAAAAAAGCAATTCCGCCGGAAAAGTAAGCCAGTCACTACGCTTTAACCCACTACTGCACAGCATCCCAAATAAAGGACACCTACTTTGACGCTACATCAAAAAATAAGTCATGCAGTAATGGGTTTAGTACCCGCGGTAGTCATGTTATGGTCAGGGTTGATGTTATACATTTAGAGTAATATGTTAATGTCAGTTATCCGAATCTTCCCCATTTTGACTCTCACATTTTTGACAGTCCGTTTCGATTCGACACCGAGCCGTGTTAATAATAATTTGTCGTCGCGCTGTTAATGTGTTCTAATTGAGGTGATCCGATGAGAGCGAATCGGCACAACAAGTTCACGACAAAAGACCGCGACAACGACAAGGCAGAATTCAACTGTGCCGTGGAGTGGAGATGCGGTTGGTGGTACGGCGCTAGTGGTGGTACTACACCACCCGACCTACACTATTTTATGAAATCAATTGAGATGAAAATCCGTCCACACGAGAAAGGTGTCAACGTCAACTAATTCAGAAGCTCAGAACTCAAAACATAGCTTACAGAACGACACGTCAATTGTGTGGGCCATATACGAATTCAACAGTAGCCGACGAGAACGATATGCAAACCTATATATGGGGCCTGTCTGTAACTGGTGTTGTGGTGATCGTTGGTGATCGACGTTAAGCTATGAAATGAAAAAAACTGAACCATGAGCCCTGCGCTGCATTTATACCACGTGCTTTAGACCACGTATACAACATGTGTTACATGCATTACTGATGCTGCTAATTTGACAGATATTTTGCAACCTGCACAAAATGTCTTTCAAAATAGCAGAATCAAATTGTGCGGTATAAAACACACGCACATCACTTTGTTCTAAAAAAACGGCAGACCCTAAAAAACAAGACAACACGACAAACAATCAGTGAGCAAAGGGTCTAAGAAATTAATATCGCCGATATTTGAGAGTCAAAAACTATCGATATGGTTACTGTGGTATCGATTTCCAAAAAAGATAAGCTTATCAGCCCATCACTAGGCTAATGCAGATCGCACCTGGTCGTCACGTGACGAATTGACGATTGTTGTTGTTTACATTATTTAGTATGTTAAGTTTAATTGAATTTATTCGCAAAAACCGCAAAATGGGCTTTTTGGTTTTAAGATAAGGTTGTTGACGTACCGGAGAATCCGACGTATTAGTGTATTAATCCCAGTATTGCAATCAGGTTACGGTAAAAAGCGGATTGCGGATGTGCGGATCTGCGGATGTCACCAAAGGTAACTTTGTAATTAAGCTGCAGTTTATTAGTTTAATCATCTCCTAATCATATTTTAACCTTATTTCTAAGAATAATTCTATCCCTGACTCTAATCCCAACTCTGTCTTCAATCCTAGCCCTAACCCTGTCGCGACATCCGCAGATCTGCACATCCGGCAGTCCGCTTTTTACCATCGTCCTTGCAGTTACTGATCTACAGTAAAGTAATATTTTTATCATTTAGTAGGTCTAATAACACGACTGTGAACTAGGAATCTTATTTATACTATTTATACTCTTGCTGTGTATGTGTATTAAATAAGGTCAGTGTTAGGGGTAGATCGGCAATCTCGCACTAGTGAGCAGAAAATTACTAGTGGTAGATCGCCACTTTATCTAATTACACTTATCACATTATTAATGTAAGAATGCAGCCATATTTTTTCACTGCATTACCAGGACTGTGGTTGGGACTGAAATATCAGTCACTTTGTTATCAGTTACCAAATTTATTCAAAAACAATATATTTTTAAGTCTGTGTTACAAAGAAACATGGCTTGAGATGGAC
>Ga0209367_1000668_pt1 | contig 36679 bp, 17 predicted proteins | sample WorMetLIZISLAND2_FD_187412 | JGI IMG/M metagenome (GOLD analysis project Ga0209367, IMG submission 187412) | Marine gutless worms symbiont microbial communities from Max Planck institute for Marine Microbiology, Germany - Olavius geniculatus... ...
GCGCTCGTCAACGCTACATGAACGCTAGCGTTTAAACGCTATAGGGTTAATGCCGCTTTCTATTTGCTATTGACGCTACATCAACGCTGCCTTCGAACGCTGCAATCAACGCTAATATATCACACGTAGCCCTACTGAATGTATGCAACATACTATATCAGTCAGACTGCTATTCAGATCGCCCGCAAGCAGATAACCTCAATCCGCAAATTAAACTAATCCTACACCAACACTGGACTCACATCAACCTCCATCCAAGAAAAGATAGTGCGTATGATAACAAACTGTAGTTATTTATAATTTTATATAGAGTTCATAGCAAAGTTTCAATGTAAATCGTCTTTTACACTGTTATGTTGACTTTACTTCATTTCCGGTTAAAATTTAAACTTGAACTTGACTTTGATCAAAAAATGTCGATTCGTCACGAATGAAGACAGATGCATACATCCGCAGTGATACATCTTTGAAGGTGGCAGTGCTTTTAGTTATTTTGACTTCGAGTTATGCATTTTAATGATATTTTGGCTTTCCAGTTTATTCCAATCACAGAATTGGGTGCGACGAATTTTGAGTTAAATAGTCTTTGCTTTAAAATGACAACAATGACAATACAAGTGAAAGTAGTCAAATTACCTTATCGTATCTTTTTTGGCTGTTTTGTAGGGTGAAATATGCTAAGAGCATTTTGTTTTTAATGGACGAACACGGCAATGACTACAGAGGACGTCCTGGCAAGTGGGGAGGTTACAGACATGGTGCACGTAACAGACGCTGCTTCGAGCAGGTTGAAGGGCATGAAACGGGACCCCAGAGTTCAAGTAAGTAGCAGTGTGGTGAGAATTTTGTTGTTTGATAACAATGTTTTTATTTATTTGTTCGTTTGCTGTTCAGATTAGCGACATACTGATATGCTTATAAGGCACAAAGCGACAAACCAAGGCTACAAGTAAAATATTGACGGGATGGGATGGGACAGTGCAAGTTCACTAAACACAGGACTGATGTTATATGGTGAAGTTATTTTTTCATTTTGTATTATTATAGTCATTTATTGCAGTGTGCCATTGTGTCAGATACAAACTTTTGTTGTGTCATTTCAGGATATAGAGGATCAGGTCGGGGTAGACATCCTCCTGGCTTGAGAGGCCGGGAAATTGGACTGTGGTATGCTGGACGGTACAAGAAAAGGCAGGCCGAAGCAGAGCAGAATTCGGTGTGTTATTTCTAGTTCACTGGTATTTATTCTGTTTTGAGCAGAAATTGGAAATGAGTGTAATGTATTAAACAGTTGCATTTTGTTAATAGCACATAACTTCAGGGATGTTAATGAGGCCAGCTGAGCACGAGGCCAGGTACTATGAGACCGAGGCCGAGGCCCGAAAAAAATTTTGAGGCCTTCAGGCCACAATGTATGAGGCCGAGGCCAAACACGTTAACTAGAGAACAACTCATTGTGTATTAACTATAAACATCAAAACGAAGATTTCTTTGAGCTTCTTAAGTTCAAAACCCCAAGTCCTAGCGGTAATTGCAGTTTAGAAACATGAGTTTTTCAATAAATCATATTGTCTCAACTTCTGAATATTAATTAATGCAGTGTACACTGTAAATTTTTGAGGCCAATTTTTATGAGGCCGAGGCCAAGTGCCATGAGCTCAAGACCAAGGTCGAGGCCAGATACTATGAGGCTGAGGCCAACGAATTTGGACTCATGGCCACACAGGCTTTGAGGCCTTAATATCCCTGCATAACTCAGACTAATTTTTCTACTTTGACTTTTTCCTTGATTGTTTTGTAGTGCAATAGGTTGACAATTTTGACATGGCGTTGTTAACTATAGGGATTGCAGCCTGGGTTTTGAAAAACCCGGGGCCCGGGGAAACCCGGACACTTTACTAAACCCGAAACCTGGGTTTAAGACGTGGGCAAAATGCGCGGGTTTCGGGTTTGCATTTTTGCACAAAAGCGCTACGTTTAATGGAATATTATACAATATTAGATATCAGCAAACACGTTTTTGACTAGTTATCTATAACATACTATCACCTCCATCTCTTTTCTAGCCCCTACATGTGGCAATTTCATTATTTCAATTAAAACTGTTTGTTTATCTTTTCCGCCTGCTGAGCAGGGTTTTTTTTCTGCTGCAGGAACTTTGTGCATGAGAATCCGCTCTTGCTCAGAGATGATGCGTTCATTTTATCTAGGGTTAGAACGATACCAAAAAAGCTACCCAATACCCAATACTATTGGGTCCTGCCGATACCAATACCCAATACCAATACCAGTGCCCTGCTCGTTGCCCAGTGAAGCACTGTACTGATGTAATGTATTGATTTTTCTACAAACTCTAGCCTATGTGAATGCTATGGCTAGTGAAGTTTGATGTATTAAACAGTGTTTTAAAGGTTTAATATGCAAATAATTTACGACTAGGATTAAGTTATCATATGTCCATTGCAGTCTAAATGTTCAGTTTCAAAACGTTGAGTTTTCAGTGTTCAGTGTACAGGTAATCTATGACTTGAGTCTTTAGCATATTTTATTTACAGTTAAACATATTTCATATTATGCTTAATGAAGAGCAGTTTTTCCGCCAGCTAGCCAGCCATACAATTGCCGCAGTCAGAATACAGGTCACCAGCAGAACTGAACAGACGTTCGCAACCGACGTGGAGGGCGCCGACAAGTAGCGCCGCGCGACCTCAGCAACACGAGGGTATTGGCACTCATGCTGCCTCTACCAGTGGATTGTGAGCATTATGTAGGCCTAACCTGACACTGGTAATTAAACCCTGGATGGACGGACGGATGGACGGCGACCGACTGACCATGCCACTCCCGCCCGCTGCAGTGGACAGACTGACGTTCATAACAATAGCAGCATTTCACTTCCAAGTTCACACACATGAACCGGTGTAGAACATAATAGGCGGCCGCTCCTGGTTTGCATTACTAGTTAGTATTAACGTGTATGTACGCGCAACGGCGTGAGGAGGCGAGGGGATACTGGATAATTGTGGTTACCTACGCCGGCTTGCTGTTTGCCTTTGACCACTCTATACCTAGCATGCACTTTCCCCTTTCCCATTCTTCCTGTGATGGGCGCAGCGCCGATGCTTAGACAACAATCACACGTGGTCGCCGATCGCTCAGAACGAAACGTAACGCCATGCGCTGATTGTATAATAATGTCCATGTCAGTTGCTGAAATTAGGCCTAAAGTGTGAGATGGCGTGTAGTGGAGAGGGGATAATTAATCCTTCCAATCTCTCATGAATGGCGACCGTTCTACAGGTGCACCTACCCCACCCCACTCTCCCTGCCACTGTTGTTTGCTCCCAAATGGAGATCGTTGTAGGCCTATAGTGGCCGCTGCCCAACTGCTGTTTGATTGCGGCTTAGACAGTGACAGCGGTGGGCGGCGTGAGCGGTAATCGGTATCGGGTTTCACAGTCAATAAAATATCGCCCAATACCCAATCCACCCCAATACCCGCCAGTATCGGCCAATACCTGGTACCCCAATACCAGTATCGTTCGAACCCTAATTTTATCGTAGGTGCTAGAGGCAACGAAGCTATACGATGTTCATAAAAATCGCAAAGCCGTGGCTACACACTGCGATTTCTTTGTCCAGGCTCATCGACAGGGGGGAAGCATTGAGTTACATATTTTAGGAGTGCATGTCATTGGGGGAAGATAGGGAAGTTTTCCCCAAGCCCCACGACATTTGGGGGCCCATCCTTGCTCAAAAATATAAACTACACCAGAATGCCCCATTTAAAAAAAACAAAATTCAAAATTTTATCTTGACCAGAAGGGCCACGTGAGAATGTTTTTCCCCGGCCTCACTGTGATGGCTCCAGATCGACGTCCCTGTTCTCGTCTCAGGTGTTGTTCGAGTTTCTCGGACGAAGAAATCAGATGTGTCGAACGTCACACATGACACGACGGATGATGTGTTCAATTTCCTTGTCTGAGGTTCTGATGGGCATCTTTTGGTTGACATGCAGGCAAAAAAAACCTCATTTGAGGAAATCGGTGCGGGCCTAGGCCTAGCTATTTGACAGAGTTAATTTAAAGTTGCTCTAGGCCTATAGCTGGGGCCCTATGTACCCCAGTAAGCATGCAAAATTTGCTTTAACGAATGTTCCTAAAATTAATAAAAGTTGCTTTTTTTTGCAATTTAACACTCTTGTCTTGCTATTATTTTACGACACAGCAAGCATATAAGTTTGTTCACTATTTATATGAAAACGTATCAGCTACATATGGCGAATGTTGTTAGCGGTTTTACTTGTATACAGTCTCCATCTTGCCAAACCCAAACCCGATCTGAAACCTGGGTTTGTGGCTGTCCAAACCCGAAACCCAGGTTTGGCAAAGCCTCTGGGTTTGCAATCCCTAGTTAACTAGTTACGTCATAAGAAAGAATGACAATTATATGAGAAGTACAGCGATAAATGATATTTCACATTGTTTGCTTTTTTAATTTCTACTGTAAGTTAGACCCTAGTCAGGTATTTTTTGCACATGGATGTACAGAAAAAATGCAGATGATGTATCAGCTAGTTCTGACTAATGTAGAGCCCAGTTCTGGAATGCATGTTATTGTTGGATCTGTAGAGGCAGTATGTTGACATTGCGACAAGCCAGCAGCATCGACTGACCAGTCTTCTGTCAGTGATACAGCATGATGTGCCAGCGCAGCCTAGCCGTTCTTACCAGCAGGCCATGGCATCTGATTCCGACGACGACGACAGTGATGACGATGCTTTATTCTTGACAACTTCTACCAAAACACTCAACAAACAGTCTGTTGGAGCTGCTTCTAACACTGCTACTGATGATGATGACAGTGTTGATGATGGTTGGGAGAGAGGAGCTGCTGCTGCAAGTTTGGCAGTTGTTGGCAACGGTGACCAAGGTGATAATTCTACGCCACTGGCAGACATTAAAAAACAAGAACATCAGGGTTCTGTCAATCAAGCAGCTGATCTGGATCCTGCCATTTCTTCTTCGGAGGATGAAGAGCTGGCTGGGTTTGCTTCGCAATTTGATGCACACCCAAGGCCGTCTATTGCGATGCAGAGTGGCGATATGGATGTTGTGGAAAATGTGCATCATGCTGCTGCTGGCAGGAGTGCTGATGTCGATGATGATGATGATAGTGATAGTGATGATGAAGGGCCAGCTGCTGCCTGGCAACCGTTGCCTGGCAACCACGGAGCCTGTAAACTGAAGGCTGAAGGCATTGATGATGTGTCCGACTTCATTGCAGAGTTTGTACATCAGCCTCCTAAGACCACCGGTAAACATTGTAGTTAGTGTTTCTATAGCATTGAATGTCAATGAATGAATGAAGCTATTTTAGCTTTTAAAACTGACACAGTAAGTAATTTAATTGTTTGCTTATTTAATTACCTGCTGATGTCAAGACTTTCATTATGCTTCACACTGCACTGTGTTTCATGTACTTTGCAAAGTTGCACATTTAGCCATTTAATCTGTTATAATTTATCTGGTACCTGGTATATATTTAATACTGCACTCAGTGCATAACTAGTGCACAATGTCGTTATCAAATCATGATTGTTTGAAGGTTGTAAACTTCTGATTTTGCAATGTTTGAACTTTTTATCACTAGTCTATCGGGTTTTTTGTCTGTATTTTATTTATAATTTCTGAAGTGACATATGTCAGGTGGAACATTAGAAGTTTATTTGCTGACTCATTTTTGGTATTGACACTTTGCATGCCCGAGCTTTTGTACAGTGTTAACAGTTATCTTTGTGAGTGCGTAGTAATTGTTTGTTGTCTGAAATTTGACCTTTTTTCTGATACACATTTTAAAATCAACACATGCTGCAGCAGGCAGATTAGAGTATTACGTATTGTTACACAGAACTTCGTGATGAATGGCAACTAGAACGAGATGCTTGCTTGGACGATGAGCTGAAACGTCACCAGTCTCAACTGGAGAAGAATGACAAATACAATGCAATGATGAAGTTCCGCAGAAAGTTGCCAAGTTACCAGATGCAGCAGGTATTTGGCTAAATTTTTGCTGATAATTTTTTGTTTGTTGTCGTGCAAAATACATAGTATCCATTATTGAACATAGATGTAAAAAACGTTCCAGGAAAAAAAACGTAAAAAATGTGGCAAGAATAAAAAACGTTTAAAAACGTTGAATAAAAAATGTTGGCCATAATTTGCTCATTTTTTTGCCTAATGTCTAATGCTGTAAGTGTAAGTGCAGTATACCTAGACTTATAGTTTAGATAGAGAGAACTTCATTTAATTTTAATTCAGCTGTGTGGTCATAAGACCATAGCATTAAACTAACTAAATCTACTAGTTAAAAAACTTTCTATTTAGTATATTTGAACTAACTAAGTAAACTACATCACTGTGACCTATTAATTCATTTCTGTGGTCCCATAAGTGCTTCACGAAGCTTTTGGTGGGATTTTCAATGCACATTTCTTTAAAAGATAAAAAACATCGAACAAAATAAAAAAACGTTAAAAACGTGGCAAAAATAAAAAACGTAAAAAACGTTTTTTACATCTATGTTATTAAATGGTCTAGGTTGGTACAGACACTAGACACTAAAAAAGTGCATTCACAAGTTGAGTTAGTTGGCTTGCTTTAAAGGTTGGTGATTATTCAATACTTTTTGCATAATAATTGCCGAATGAATTGTATGTATTATTGTTAGTGTTAATAATTTTGTACCGTATTAGAGATGTTTGATGTGGCTCTCTAGGTTTTTTTGAGATTGACCATTTATCCACTCATTTGTAATGTAACATCATCACCCATTTTTTTGTTTTGCAGAATTGACATCAATTCCATGCATCAATCTGTTCATTTCAAATGTCAAGTGTGTTATTGTGTTACCATGTGCAGCATGCAATTTTGTAATTAATCGCTAAACTGTGGCTTACTGTACTGTACTAGGCTACAGTGAGTTACTCAGTGAGCAGTGAACTTTGATACTGTGCAGAATATCGTGAAGACAATTGCTGGTAACAGAGTTGTAGTGATCAGTGGTGAGACTGGCTGTGGCAAAACTACTCAGGTACTTTTTTGTGTCATGAGCAATATTTTCTGCACATTATTTTTCTCTAGTAAGTTAGTAAATAAGAAATTAAGGTAGCTAAGAATGTGCAGATTTACAGTTAGCCACCTTGATCCCAGCATCCGAATGAAAATATCTTTAGCAGCTGTTTACACTGTTCACAGCTAATGTCACTTTGTCTGTGAGATTAAGATACATATCGGTAGCTTATTTATTATTCATCCAGCCTGTAATTTATGTATAGCAGTACTGCCGTAACATTTGAAATGGCTCATCGCCTGTGTCTTTCCTCTGCCTGTGACAATTTGGTCTCGTACGTTGTCCAGTGGCAACAATTATCAGACTGCTGCTTCCTGATTTTAGGGATGTTGGAACTGCTAATGTTTTTCCTTGATTGCAGTTTTTTTTGTAATATTTTTTCCTAGTTTCAGTTATTGTTATTTCCTTTTTTTAGCTTTTTGATCTTTAGCTCTGTTTTAAGCACCTTTTGTTATTTTTGGTCATTTGCTAGATTAAATTGATAGCTTGTCTACCATTTTTTCTGTCTGTGCGTATCATTCATTATCATTATCAGCATGCAAGCTGTGAGGCCTGCGGCATTTCAATTGATCACTTGTTGATTGTATTCAAGTTATTCATGGTATATCTGTTGAATACAGTAGACAGACTATAAAGTCATAATGGTGCATTGCTGATAGGTTCCACAGTTCATATTGGATGATTACATATCACGAGGTGATGGCTCATTGTGCAGAGTGGTCTGTACTCAGCCTCGACGCATCAGTGCCATCTCGGTAAGTTCTGGCACCATTTGTGGCAGTTGTTAGTGGCGCAGCCTGTATCAGTTTCATGGTTTGTGCATCTTTGTGCATGTCAGTAGAAAGCTGCTGGCCAAAAGTAGCTGTCATTCCAGACACCAGCTTAAGGTATCTAGCTGTTAGGATAAAAGTTGTCTCAGTTACTAACCAGTAACAAGAAATTTGAGCTAATGCTCACGAGATGCGTGAAAGCCTATAGCAGTTCCGGTTCAGTAGTTTAGCTGAAAATTGGGTTGTTCACGCTAAGTTAATATACAAATACCAAATTCTCTATCTGGATCGCATAACGATAGTTCCGTGGTGCCACTTTGTGAATGATGTAGACTTGTGACGCAGCCCGAAATCGCCAAAAAAAATCCATAAAACCCCTTATTTTGGCATTCAAGGTTATTGAATTCGGCGCCAATTGAGAGCCAGCGTATGACTTTCTATTAATGATTAATAGTAAACTAGGCCATATCTCGCACCATTACTGAGATACAGCAACTTATTGGCTTTATTAACTTAATGCCCTCGTTCGGGGTGACCCCCTTTGAATTTATGGAAAGCTTTACGTTGCCTGAAACTAGAGTCTTCCAGGCAGCCGACGATGAAGATTTGGTGATTCTAGTTTGCACCACTTTTGACTGATCTACCCGTGTGACAGACGGACAGACAGACAGACGGACAGAATTTTGATGGCTAAGATGCAGTGAAAGCAGTAGCTGCTTTCGTGCATAAAAACAAACAGCCATCATAAATTACACTGTTTTAACGGCCATGTTTAATGTTTTGCATAAACCTCGGTTGACCCCTTGGCCATGTATCTGTACCTTGAACTTTTTTCCAGGACAGGCTGAAACTCTGTACTTTTCTGATACTGTTCCAGCACGTTTTTTGTTGGATCTCTGCTCTTTGGTTTCCTGTCATCAATCATTATATGTTAGCAGTAGCTTAGTGTTTTATGTGCATTTCGCTTCTTTACACAACTAACCATGCAGCTAAGTTGTTGACAATGTTAACTACAATATATCTGTATTAACAGTTGGCACTTCACATGGGACAGATGTATTATTTAGCAGATTTAATAGAAGTATATTGACCCTCTAGAGCTTTATGATCTTCTACCAGCCAGTTTCTTGCTGTTTTTTCCTGTGCTAGATTTTTTTGCCTTTTGAGCTTTTTATGTATGTTTGCTTAATAATTGGAATTTTCTACTTCTGCTTATTCACTCATTTGACAGCTTTGCTACTTTTAAAGATTCCCATCTCAATTCTCACCTTTTCACTTCTGCCTATCACGTTTAGTCACCCACGTGCCAGTGCTTCAGTAATTGGTGCTATATAAATATTTTGCTAACTGATTAATTGATTGACTCTAACAAGCCCATTAGGCACTGCCTGCAATTAGCGAAGTATCTTTGGCCTGTGTGAGGAGGCAGTAGCATGTGTCATTGTAGCTAGACATGGCTGAGTGCTTACATGAGCTGCTGATTACAACTGTAGGTGGCTGAGCGGGTTGCTGAGGAGAGAGGAGAGACCCTTGGACACAGCGTGGGATACCAGATTCGACTTGATCAGTGAGTACTGCCATTTCTCAAATGGATTGCCGATGATTAGATCTGTATGAAAATCACAGTGAAAGTGCAGCATACCTGTAAGAAGTTGCCAAATTAGTTTGTTGTCATCTTAACACATTAATATTCAGTTACAGCTGGCATTAATTTGCAGGCATGATCTGTGTATAAAACATTATGTGTCAGTGGAAACACTTTTTTCACTTTACTGTCACTTGTACACTGTCTTATTGTGCAGTGACTGGTTATTATTTTTAGAGATAGGCTAACAATTTTATTAGCTGTGTACACAACGATGCTGCTTAGCCATTGCTTATCAAACCGGGTTTTAGCCAGTGAGTAAATATGGTTGTTGGGGAATTTGTAATGTGTAGCATCAGAACGTAGCAGATTTTGACATAAAAATGCAGCACATGTGAAAATCAATGTCTGACTAGTTTATCGAGCCATTTTAATCAGAGTCTCACTCGACACGTTTACGTATTTTTCAGTGAGCATTACCTACACCGTGGGCCATAAAAACGTGGCACTTTACTTTTGTCCATATCTACCCCAATTATTGACCGATTTTAAAAATTTTTTCACTAGCACAGTCTGCGAACAATTTGCAATACTGATTATTATATATTCCACCACACCATAAATGTGTCTTTACGCTATGTTGTGAAGAATAAATGTAAGGAAACCTAATGATAATAACAAACATTTCAGTAAATGAAAAAAAAACACTTCAATATCAACACTGCAGTGAATGATCCGTATGACACAGACCCACACAGTCTAGTGTTATATGGATCATTCACCGCAATGTTGATCTGAAGTGTTTTTTTAATTTTACCAAAATGTTTGTTTGTTATTATTGCTATACATGCATATTTCTTTCATATTTCACAAGGTAGTGTAGAGACGCACTTATGGCGTGGTGGGACATATACACTGTAATAATCACATTATTGCAAGTTGTCCACAAAGCGTGTCAGTGAAAGAATTTTGAAAATCGGTCATTAATTGGTGAAGATATGGACACAAGCAAAGTGCTACGTTTTTATGGCCCACCTTGTACATACTTGCTGTGTAATGCACGTTTGGACACTACAAGACTGTATTTCATTTATGCCAAATACATGCAGGTTATACTTTGGTTGGAAACACAGAATACTTTTGAATATTACTGCTGAAATATCAAACACATAAAATATGTTGTTTTCAATGTTTAGGAGTTCTGGCTATTGGCTCTGTAATTCACTGAAGTTAAGTAAAATTTAGTTAGTGTTTTGAATTATTTTGTGCAGGCGGCTGCCACGTGATCAGGGATCGATGTTATACTGTACTACTGGCATTCTGCTGAAGTGGCTTGTGTCTGACCCGTATGTTTAATATATATATCTTCTGATGAGTGTACTTTTATACACTGCAATATTGTTGCTTTTAACTACCCATGTCAATGACTGACCGTTTTTCATTAGAATGTTGTACAAAGACGCATTCTGATGATTTATGATTTGTGATTTTTGTTTTTTTTTCAAATGCTGTTTTGCTGTGCTGTGTCAACGGTCTTATATGAATATATGGATATGGGTGGACGTTGTGCGGTGTTGTAGGTTGCTCACCAAGACTTCGCACGTCGTGCTAGATGAGATCCACGAGCGTGATACTCTGTCGGACTTTCTCATGATCATCATTCGTGACTTGCTGCAGAGACGCCGAGGCCTCAAAGTCATTCTTATGAGTGCCACGCTAAACGCCGAGCAATTTGCCAGTTACTTTGGCAAGTTTTCCCCTTGTGTGCTGAACATTTGTGACAGTTATAGATGAAGAATTTGCTAGTGACTTTAGCAAGTTTTCTACTTGTCTACTTTTAATTATTTATGCTCCTTATACAAATTAGTAAGTAATTGCTGAAATCAATAGCAAGGAGATTACGGTAATTTTGTGTGTAGTTATGAGGTGCGTTTAACTGTGACTGTGCATTATCCTAATAAATTTGCTTTTTGATGTTTAGATTTTTCCTAGCAGTGAACATGTTTTATATGGTACAACTGGAGTTGGGCTTGTTCATTTTTCTATAATTGGTAACACTCATGTACATTTTTTATTGTGTTACTACTGTTCAAGATTTGATATCTTTTTATAAGCTTTGTTTGAAATTATCACCATGACAGTTAGGTTGACCTATAAAGACATGTATAGTGTAGGCACTTTTTTAACAACAATTTCAAGGCAAACTTGAGTTTCTGTCCTTGATTCTCAGTCTTAATCGATCTTTACTGTCAGAACAGAACTCTTCACTTTTAAACAGACTCACTTTCAAACGTCAGCTGAAGACATACATTTTTACGAAATATTGATGGACCAAATGTATTAAGCTCATTAGAGATCTTTTTGAGTATACGTTATATAAATTTACACTTTACTTACTTTACTTACTTACTTACAGTCATAAGGATTTTATCAGTAGGGCCCACAGTTTTCTGCAGGCTGCTGAATTTAGAGCCGAGTCACGGAATTTGCCCTTTTCCGCTGAATTTTGATATTGTCACGGTATTTCGCGGAATTTTGCAGAAGTTAAGAAATGACCGATGATTAGTATGATTGTTGGCTTTAAACTATATTACAGAGAAAGATCAAACTGAACTGCCTAAAACTGCACTCCTACTAATAACTACCATCGTATGCGGCACAATCGTAAATTAACACAATGCGACTAATTGACAAATTGCACTTTTTAAAAAAGATCGATAATTTCCTTTGTATGTTGCTAGCATAACTGAGCGCCATGCCAGCATCCAAAAACTGAAGTTTTCTAAAACAGTATAAAGCTTAGTTTACACACAAATGGAAGGCCACGATAAGCCGCAAAATTTGGACAATTTTGTTGCAGTGAGCCGCGGAATTTTGCAAACTGTCCTGCGGAATTTTGCAAAATTTACCGCGGAAAGCTGTGGGCCCTATTTATCACCGATTATTACATTGTCTGTAATATTAGAAAAATGTTCTGGTGTTTGTAGGTAATTGTGCCATGTTGAATATTCCTGGCTTCACCTTCCCAGTGCGTCAGTTTCTGCTTGAGGACGTGCTTGAGTTGCTACAGTCAGTATCTGTATGTTTGCATCTAGTATTGGTTAATTTCAATTATTTGGTAGTTTGTTATCATGTCTACCCAATAACATTTTGTCACAATTGCTGGTTTTGTTTATCTTTAGTGACAAAAGTCACTATGACATTTGCTGTCTATTTCTTTGTCTGTTTTTTCATTTGTCAGCTGAATTACTCAAAAAGTTATAAATGGGTTTTGGTGAAATCTTGTGGAGAAGTTGGGCTCAAGCATGAACTGATTATTTTGTGGTTATCCCGAGTTGTGTGGATTCTGGGTCATTTGCCAGCTTTTTACCACTAGGAAATAGGGAATGAAGTGACAATTTGCAGCGTATCTCAGCCAGTTATGAGTGCATTTTGAGGATTTGCTGAAGGACCAATCACTCAGATTTTTGGGGCAATATTTCAGGATTTCGATTCATCATTCTTGAATTCTTATTCGGATCACATAAACACAGTTGTTGTATTCATCTTGCAACATTCTGTATGTAGCAGAAGTTGTTTATGGCTTTTTCTCATTTCAGTTTGTTTAGTTCTAGTTGTCATTATTCTTTTTTTGAGTTTTTGTGTTCTTAGGCTTCTGCCTTTTCCATATCACCAGTTTCTTGATTTTTAGGTTTTGCAGTATTACTGTACTTTTATTTAAAATTATCTCATTTTATTTTAATCATTTTAATCTCAAAATTTCAGTTTTTACGTGCAAAAGCAGCTACTGCTTCAGCGCGTCTTAGCCATCGCAATTCTGTTCATCTATTCGTCCATCTGTCCGTTCGTTCGTCTGTCTGTCTATCACATGGGTGGATCAGTCAAAAACGGTGCAAGCTAGAATCACCAAATCTTCATTGTCGGCTGCCTGGAAGACTTTAGTTTTAGGAACCATAAAGTTTTTCCATAAATTTGAAGGGGGTCACCCCAAACAAGGGCGCTAAATATGAGGGGGTGGGAAAAATTTGCGAAATCTTTTTAGCCAATAAGTTGCGATATCTCAATAACGGTGCAAGATAAGGCCTAGGTTACTATTAATCACTAATAGGAAGTTGTACACTGGCTCTCAATTGTCATCGAATTCAAAGACCTTGGATGACCTTGAACGCTAAAATAGAGGTTTTTATGGATTTTTTGACGATTTTGGGCTGTGAGACAATTTCAAGAGAGAATTGTGCCAAAATTAATTGAGATAGACACGGAAAAGCTGCATGTGAAATTTTTTGCATTGAATGTAGATTTTGACAGTCTTAAGTCTCGATTTTCTAGGTTCAAGGAAACCTGTGCACGAGGGCATCAAAGAGCGGTACCCCCGTAAAAGTTGTTATTTTATCGTTGTTGGCCAGTCTCTCATGAAAATGATTGCAGAAAGGCGTGGGCATGGTGCCTATCATAACAAGCACTAGGGACAAGCTTTTTAGTTGTATCAGCATCAATGGCTTTGAGAGACCCTGAACTTTCGAAATAAGGGGTTTTTATGGATTTTTGCGATCTTTTGCTGCAGCACACACTCCAAGAATGAACTGCGATGAAATGGCTGGAGAAAGACTGACAGTTTTTTTAGTTTATGTGCTGGATTAAACTGACAGCTTGTGTGTCAGTTTTCAAGTGCAATTTTTTATCATATATTTTATCATGGCAGCATTGTTTTCGGCAGAGGTTTGTGCTGTCTGTGCCAGTACTGATATGCTAGTTCAGCATGATGTGCTTGTTTGTTTGTGCAGGTTTGATGCGTCGCAGATCACTCAGCCTCAGCGTAGTCACAGCAGCTATCCACAGAGAGGATCTTGGCAGAAGTGTGAAGAATTGAAAAACCAGTACGCCAGCTGGATCCGACAGCTAAAAGGGTGTGTGAGATTTTCTGTCAGTTTCAGTAATCCAGGCCTGCAGTTGTTTGATTCTTTGAGGGCATCAGCAGTTGCGGCTATTGTGACAGCATTATCATTGCACAGTTTGTCAGTCTGTCCATCTCGCTGTCTGTACGAGGGTCATCCCAAAAGTTTCTGGCCTTGGCATATTAAACAATAATATTTTCTACCATCTATACATCAGTGAAATGCACATCTTTTACGAACTCTCATGAGTCGGTTGCAGATATGACGTCGTTGTAAATTATGACGTCATATAGCTCTAAACCGAAGCAATTTGGAGTGCTAACGCAAACAGCATAGAATCAGGTTCAATGTTGCATGACAATTTTCCAGTCTGTAGCTAGGTTTACCAAAGTGGAGCTCCATGGCATCTGATTTTGTGAAAGCCCTAACAAATACGTTTGCGAATTTCTCATTTGCATTTGTGAATATACAATAGCCTACATTTGTGCTAGCCACAAATAAGAGCATTTGAGTCAATTACGACTTTATGCAGATACAAGGTGCATTCAAAAAGTTTTGAGCCTCAATATATTAAACAAAAATTTTTTATTGTCTATATATCAGTAAAAGGTACTTACCTTGTGTATTCATGTAAGCATATTTTGGAAGTGACGTCATTGTAATTTATGACGTCATAGAGCATTAAGCTGAAACGATTTGGTGCGCTAACACAAGCAGCATTTGAATCAGGCTGATTGTTGCATGAAACTTTTTCAGTCTGTAGCTGGATTTACCAAAGTGGGGCTCCTTGGCATGTGATTTTACAGAAGCCCTGACATCTACATTTATGAATTTATCATTCGGGTCTGTGAATATAGTATAGCCTAGTCTGTGATAGCCGCAAATCAAAGCACTTTAGCCTAAATATGACAAAATGCCACTATCTGATGGTATCAGAAAAATTTTATTAAAAATTCAACTGTTAATTATATCAGTTGTGTTAATGAAATGCCAGTCAGACTTTGTGACTAGATACATGGGCCCCTGCTGGGCATGAGTGCTGGGAGGGGCCCGAGAGCAAGCCCTGCACAATTTCCTTAAATTTCAGCACTGCAGTCCAGTCCAAGGTCTACAGTTACCCAGCTGGCTGTTCATGACTATGACTTTCTACACCAAGACCACTCTGCATACAGCAACGACCTTACCCCCAGTGACTATTATCTGTTTTGAAATCTGAAATTTGATAATGATGGTGTCTGCTATCCATGATGATGAATGACTCAAGCCTCTTTCGTTTAGCGCTGGAAATACGTTCTGTTTAATGCTCTGTGATGTCATAAATTACAATGACGTCATATCCACAACCGACTCATTAGAGTTCGTAAAGGATGTACATTTCACTGATGTATAGATTGTGGAAAATATTGTTGTCTAATATGTCGAGGCTGGAAACTTTTGGGATGGCCCTCGTACTTTGCTTTGCATTGGACAGAAATCAGAGTGAGGTGCCGTTTGACTGGTACGCTTGTGTGACCCAATTAGCATCGTGTCAGATGGGAGCCACATTCGGCTGTGTTAAAGGGAGATGTTTAGTTTGCAGCCCAGTCGTAATTTTCATTGCAAGTTGTGAGGAAATTGGCATATATACACGTATATATACATATATACACGTGACATACGTGATATACACGTGCACACATGCACATGTCGCATACTGTGTTTTGTTGCCAGTTATTCAGCCAAGACGTTGGAATGCCTGGCCAGTATGCCAGCTGATGGTCTTACTGATATCTGCTACAACATTATTGTGTCACTTATGCAGCACATCATCTTGCACAAGCCAGTAAGTAAAGTTTTAAGTTTCTGTCTTATTAGGTATTAGGTATTATTATTAGCTGGACAGTTTAGGTCATAGCATAGAATTATTGTGATGTAGTTTACTTCAGAACTGTTGCTTTTATAGTTAATATTACTATTACATCTGCACTGCATTATTCTGCTACTTTAGCAGTCACGTTAAGAGTTTGTCTAGCAGGACTTTCAAGCAGTTGTGACAATCATGGAAAATTTCACCATTACTAACAGTAGCAGCACCAGTGATAGTACGCTGTCTCAAAAAAACATCCCCGACATTTTTGACTGTAACTTGAAATCCAATTACCAGATTTTGATATTCTTTGGTACAAATATTCCTGATACAACTTGCCATCAATTGACCATTTAGTTTTCCACCTCACCCAGCATTTGTTTCTGCACTACTTAGGGAAAACACAACCAGCGAAATATCACTTTTTTATCCAATGCGATATGATTGCTTAAATAACGTAACGCGTAAAAATACATTTTGTTCACATTTCTGACACTCTGGCTGACATTTCATCCAGTTGTCCATTTTTCAACTGCCTGCAGTAAAATTGCTTGAAGTGTTTGCCCACTATGCGAACACAGGCAAGGAGACGCTTTCTCCATACACTTGACAGCAGTATCGATAATGTTCTGCTCCAGACCAATGCAGGCTGTACCAGTCGTTTCTTGACTCTTCAAACATTCCTAAACTTCATCTAGTAGTAGTGCAAAAGCAGACGTTGGGTGAGGTGGAAACTTAAAGACTTATTTAATAGCCAGTTGTGTCAGAAATATTTCTGCCAAAAATTATTAAAATCTGCTGATCTTTCTTCAAGTTACGATCGATAATGTCGGGGATTTTTTTTTCAGGTTTTCTGTTTATTTCAACACACATTTCGCTAAATCTGTATTCCCTAGGTAGTACAAAAACATACGTTGGGTGAGGTGGGAAACTGAATGGTCATTTGATGGCAAGTTGTGTCAGGAATAATCTTACCAAAAATTATCAAAATCTGATGATTGGTTTTCAAGTGACAGTCAAAAATGTCGGGGAAAATGTCGGGGATGTTTTTTTGAGACACTGTATAGTAGTCCAACTTGGTGTGGTTGTTATTTCTTGGTCTCAATCAATGTAGTTCCTGTGCATCAGGCCTGGTTACTACTTGGATGGCTGACTGTCTGTGAACGGGCAAACCATTCCTGGTATTTAACTAACCACCCTGATAAATTCAGCCTTGCTTTTCTCTGGGTAGGTAAGTCGAGTACCAATCTGCCTAGCTGGATTTACTTGTGTCTGGTGGCAGGTGGCACTGTTTGGTCTCATATGGCAGGTGGTGCTTTATAGCTATGCACAGTTGCACACCTTCAAGCTAAGGTTTTGACTGCTGCAGCCAGCGTCATGTGACTGCAGAGTGTCAAATGTTTGTCGATCATCATGATGCATCATCTTGCATTTTCAGGCTGGGGCTATTCTGGTGTTCGTTCCTGGCTGGGAGCAGATCAGTAAACTCAACGACAACATCAAGTCTCGACAGTTCTTTAAATCTGGTAAAGATGCAGTAATTTAAATATTCTATAAATGTCACATTTATGGCATATTTTGCTTATTGTTGGGATACTTCTTGTTAATGCAACTTAACAGCATGAAACAATTTGTTTACGTCTAAAGCTAATGTGTGCATTAATGTTATTTTAAGCTTTTCTCCAGTAAAATATGTTTGTGAAGATTGTCAGAGGCTGAGGATATTTATAATTTTGTGATTTTGTGCGGACATGCACATACATGTGCAGTTGCATTAGCACCTGCTGGCCATTGTTAGTTTAGGTTAAGTTTTTCACTTTTATGTGTTTTATTGCATGTTACTTGAGTTTCTGGATTTTGTATATTTTTTATTTACGGTAATTTTTTTCTGTGATTTACTCATGAATTCTACAACTTGTCCATGAAATGATCACTGTGTGTTGAGTGGGCTGTTAGACTCGTTCTGTGCTGTAAGTGGCATTCCATTGTCTCTGTGTTGTCGTCATGCAGATAAGTTTCGTATAATTCCTCTGCATTCGCTGATGCCAACCGTGAATCAGCTGAGTGTGTTTGAACGACCGCCACCGGGTGTACACAAGATCGTCATTGCCACCAACATTGCTGAAACCAGGCAAGTGATTTCTATCCTGTCCATTATAGTTTCTGAATTCCAAAAAGTCTTTAATCGTAAGCCTTGGCTTTCGTGATGCCACTTGAAAGCCTTGTTGTTGCTAATGGTATACAGGGTGGGCCATAAAAAATGTGGCACTTTACTTTTGTTCATATCTTCGCCAATTAATGATCGATTTTCAAAATTCTTTTACTGGCACACTCTTCAGACAATTTGCAATAACGTGATTATTACATATACCACCACACCATAAATGCGTCTCTACACTACCTTGTGAAATATCAGTGAAATATGCATACACAACGATAATAACAAACAATCATTTTGCTAAAATTGAAAAAAAACACTTCAGACTAACATTGCAGTAAATGGTCTGTATGGCACTAAACTGTGTAGGTCTAACACAGTCTAATGTCATACAGATCATTCATCGCAATGTTGGTCTAAAGTGTTATTTTCATTTGCCTAATTTTTTGTTATTATCGTTAGTTTTTGCTTACATTTATATTTCAGAAGGTAGTGTAGAAACGCATTTACTGTGTGGTGGAAATTATAATAATCACATTATTGCAAATTGTCTACAGAGTGTGCCGGTCGAAGAATTTTGAAAATTGGTCTATAATCGGCGAAGATACTGACAAAAGTAAAGTGACACATGTTTTGTGGCCCATGGTGTAATATCATTGTAGTGCAATACTGCTATTTGTCATTTTGCTGAGTATTAATTACAGTACATTAGCCAGTATCTCGGTGACTTTAAGCAGCATTCTAACCATGTTTCTGCTGCAGCATCACAATCGACGACGTTGTCTATGTGATTGACTGCGGGAAGATAAAGATGAAGAAGTTTGATGTTGGCAAGAACATTGTGACTCTGCTGCCGGAATGGGTCAGCCATGCTAATGCCAAGCAGCGCAGTGGCCGAGCTGGCAGGTTTGTGCCACCGGAAAATTACTACGTACACTGTGTCCCAACAATTAATTTGAGCAAAGTTCACGTGATGCATGATAGCAGCAGTCCTGCCACTTTGGCAATTAGTGTAGGCTTACAGCAATAAGATATTAATGCATCTTGAAAGAGTACTTATATTTGAGGCCTCCGTACAACTCCTTGAATGTGAGAGATTGCAAAAACCTGGATTCTTAAAAATGTAGGCCTACGTTCTATGCTCAAAATGTCATATGCAGGTTGTCCTTTGGCGACTGACTGAGACTTTGTTTTACTGGGCTTTCAAACATGCACCACAGCTGTTGCGCGTTCCCATTTGCATTAGCAGGGCTTTGCTTGTAAAAAATAACATGACATCTAAATTACATTACTCAAAATATTAAGTTTACATCACAGCAGTTTGCGTAGGCCTATATGACAGTTTGCCTACTGCTTTACAGTTACTGCTTGTGCTCAAAATGTCCTCTTTTTCAGCACATTTTCTTGACGAATACTAGCTCCTCAACTGAAGCAATATTGTCAGTAATTCGCATTTTATGTTTTTTCCACTGCCAGGTTTGCGATCCACAGTGCTGGTTTGATCAATCTTCGTAAGCAACTTCTACAACAATGACAGAGAACAGCTTTTGTTTGGAAACTATTTGATTAACTTCTTTGCTCCATAACTCTTTTTCTTGGCAACAAACCTTTATTAAAACTTCATCACCTTTGCTAAAAGCCATTGTTTGTTATTTTTTACAGTTACACAACAGTGACATGTCAGAGACGTCAAGCTATAGCAGGCAGCTTTCTTTAGAGCTGTTTGTACAGATGTTGGACAATAATTTACACTAGTGGCAGTTTTAGTTAAACACAGTTGTTAACGATGTTTCAGGGGTCCACTTTTTATTGGGACACAGTGTAGTAATGCTGTACCAAATATTCTATTCATATTCTATTCGGTTTGAATAGTAGGCCAAATATTGTATTTGTGTTCGGTTGAATAGTAGTGCCAAAAATAGATCGAACACGAATAATTGGCAGTTTATTGCTCCTGCATTTAGCTTCAAAGACAGCTGCTGTCAGCTTGGCAGTCTCGGCAACATAACACCTTCACATGATGCTTTATGGCATTTGCTTAACCATTTAGTTTTCCTCACTGTCAAGAATCAATCATGAATCACTGTCATGTCTCGCTAGTGTCAGTAATCTTTGTTACTGTCATTCGTTTAACATGGATATAAAATGTCCAATTTGCATCCAATTTGGGAATTTTTTACTGTATGTGTGAGCTGTGAAACCAGGGCATCGATTGCAAGTCTCTCGTTCAACGCTTGTCTGAAGGTCCTGCACGCTAGACAGACTCCATGTTTTGTTTCATTTGGACTGTTATGTCAGCTGTTGGCTCTTTGAACGCAGTTAACATTCAATGGATACCGGCACACGTGGACCTGGAAGGCAATTTAGCATCCGACCAAGAAGCTCTCAAAGTTTATACGGACAAACCGAGTGTTTGGGAACAGACAAATGCGGGTAAAAAGTGTTACATATCGGCTGTGTTGTTGTTCTGTTTTGTGCAATACTTGTGTGTTTGTCATCTATGAATTAAATGTGACTTACTTACTTACATTATGCTCCCAATCAGTGTCATACTGTGACAGTGTCTTGAAGGTACAAGGTGGCTGGCTGCATTTGGGGTCCCCTAAACTGATGTTGAGAAATTATGTCTGACAAATTGTTGCAAGTCGATGTTGTTTGCTGTACGCTGCAGAGTGCAGCCGGGCGAATGTTATCACTTGTACACGGCATTCCACAAGGCACAGTTTGCTGACTATCAGTTGCCGGAGATGCTTAGAACCAGGCTTGAGGAACTCTGCCTGCAGATCAAGGTCATCCGCATAGCAGTTTGCATTCTTTTGTGTATGAGAAAATGCTACTTTGCCATTTGTTGATGAATCTGAGATAATGTGCAGCATTGAACAGCAGCACGGTAGAAATTAAACCAAAGAAGTTACGTACTTTTTGTAATAACTCATAGATTGAATTGTCCACAGATTCATGGATATCTGTATATTTTTACTCACATTTTAATGCATTATTTTAAAGTACACATTTTCAGTGTAATGACTGTAATAGTTTTTAATCTTGCATTGTGCAAAATTTATTGTTGTGTTCATTCATCTGCCAAACATTTATTTCTTTTGCTTTTAGAAGCATGATTTATTACTTCTGTTGAAGGTTGTATTTTTACATTTTTTAATTAATTACATTACCACTAGTCAAATAAGTAAATATTACTAGTCTGTTTGTTTGTCTCTGATAAGTAAGTGAGTGAGTGAGTAGGGTTTAACGTCTTGCCGACACAGTATAGGTCATTTCGGAGATGGCCTTTGCAGGCAAAATTGCACATACACATAATAACGGAACAAAAAGTTTAACCTTTATAAAACACGAAACACAAAAAAACGACTGAAGCCCAAAATTGTAGGAACTGCTGATTATAATTGTGCATATGTAACGATAATGGCAGTTTTAATAATCTTCCCTGTTATCTTCCAGACAGTGATTTTGTCTGTCATAAGATTACTAAAGTATTTTAGGCCACTGTGGGTTAATACATGTAGTTAGCTCATAATAAAGTGTATCTTATTTAATGGGTTCAGCTGTTGAAGCTTGGGTCGATCAAGCCATTCATTGAGAAGGCAATGCAGCCACCGTCGCTTGAAGCAGTTGATCATGCCATTGATATGCTGTTTGATCTCGTGAGTTATGCATTTTTTATTTCACCAGAAAATGTAAGTACAGATATCTTAACTAAATTTAACCAAACACAATAAGAAAATGCCACAAATCGCAGTATAAATGTCACTGTGAGGTTGTCTTATTCAAATCTTTCACGGAAGTTTTATAAATTAAACATATATGTCAATTTAGTGATCTTGCATTTGATGTACTGTCATTGTCTTGTCTTCAGTATTTTAACGCTGCTGTGTGTGCGCATTCATCTTTGATCTTCCAGCGAACTTGATGTGCAGTCTTTGACCTTTAAAACCCAATCAGTTGATCTTTTATCTAATCGATCACTTGGTCAAGTTTCTGTCATTGTCTTTTGGGTTACCATGTTTGTGGATGGACATCCGTAACACAAGTTGCCTCGGTAGATAAAAAAGTGATGCTTAAAAAGCATAAATAACTACCTGTGTTTGTTGTCAGAATGCGCTGGACAGAAGAACTGAGGATCTGACTCCACTCGGTTATCACTTGGCAAGAATGCCAGTAGATCCACATGTTGGCAAGATGCTGCTGTTTTCTGCAATTTTCTCATGTGTTGATCCAATCGCCACGATAGCCGCAAGTCTCGGTTTTCGTGATGCATTCTACGTGCCGCTTGTAAGCCTCCTCATCATTGCTGTGGATGTTGATGCTAATTCTTACATTATTTCACACTAGGGGTCGTTCATAAATGACGTCGTGCAGTTTTAAGGAAAACATAACCCCTTTGCCCCCTTTATTACATTTCATCACACTGCTCTGGACTTCTCTCAAATATGACGTCACAAACTTCTAACCCCCCCTAGCCTACAGATCTGTAATTATGAGTTTCAAACACAACGCAAATTTTTGGTATGATTTGGTCAACACATTTGCTACATGGTTGAGGTACGGCCGTCTGTGCTGGGGGCCATGGGTGGCGACACCGGCTGCGGTAGGCCTACATCATTCTCCGTCACTTGCACCATGCACGCTGTACAATGGAGTCCTGTATACTTTATCGACGATCCCCTACCAGCTATTAATAATGTGTTAATTGAAGACTTGAGTCTGTGCTGGTATAACAAAACATTAAAGACACTGTTAAGACTTTGTTTATTTCGCAGATTAGAGCTTCTTCTGTTGTAAGATGTCAAAATTGTGAGGTCTTTCCTTTCTTAAACAGTTCTGCATATTATGCTAAACCCCAGTTTGGTAGGTAGGATAAGTGAGTGTTTAACATACTTGTACACTCCAGGCACTAGTTTAACATACTCATTCTATGCTGACTGACAATTGGTTGTTTGATTGGTTGGTCACGTGTGACTGCACCATTGGGTTAATGATACATTATCTTACTGTAGACATTACGTTAGACATAGGCAGTACGAGTGACAGCATGGAATAAGAACATTTGGCTTTCATGATATAGGCATTGCAAGTTATTTGTATCTGGGTGTTTTTAGTTCTGTATGATATTCTAGTATTGTTAATATTGGTGTTTTAGTACCTGGGATGGGACTTTATTGACACAGGGTCGAGAAAAGGAAGCTGATCAAAGAAAACGGGTTCTGTCAGAAGGCTCCAAAAGTGATCACATTATGCTGGATAAAGCTTTTCAGGTATCTGCTGCTTTGCTAATATTATTTTATTATAATAATATGTATAATATTTGCTAATATTATTAGTGTTACACTCGCAAGCTAATCTCGTTGACATATCCGGCATACTGCTCAGATAAACTTCTAACATGTTCAGACAGGTGTTCAGCAGAACAAAGTATTTGACCCAACTCCTAAGGGTTTCTGTACAGCATGTGAGGGCAGGGACTTCTATCCCTGTACCTGCTTGGCTGCCCAGGTTGTACATTGTAAAAATTGTTAAACCTTTCGCAAAGACGACGGATATCACTAACTGTTAACTTTTTGATAAAATTGTGACATCGTAATTAACAGAAGCGTTCTGATTAATGCCAGCGCAGATTTCGGCTACTGTGTATTTATATTGCAAATAAGAAATTCACGAACATATTTGTCAAAGCTTCCACAAAATTACATATCCCGGAGTCTCACTTTCGTAAATCCGGCTGCAGACTGGAGAATCGTCATGTGTATATTTCTGCTGCTTGCAAATCGTATCTGTTTAACACTTTATGACGTCATAAATTTTAATGACATCACATCCTCTTTAAGCTCATACAAGTATGGGAGAAATATAACTTTTACTGGTGTATAAATTTTAAAAAGTTTGTTAGTCTAATATACGGGGGCCTATCAAGTTGCAAACTTTGTCTAATTTTTCTCATACGTATAGTTTTTTCACGGCTGGCACAGATTTTGGTTATTGAATCTTTCTAATCGCAAATGAGAAATTCACGGACATACTTGTTAGGGTTCTCAACAAATTTCATGTCACAGGGCTTCGTGTTGGAAAATCTGATGGCAGACTAAAAAAGTGTCATGCAACAGCAAGCCCAATTTTGCGCTGATTTTGCTGGTACTTCAAATCGTTCCTGTTTAATGCTCTATGACATCACACATTAAAATGACGTCATATCTGCTTTAGGCTCATATGTGCTTAGGAGAAACATGCGTTTTATTACCTCCGCCAAGGATTTAATGTTTTTGCCAGACTTTGTTTGTCTGTCTGTCTGTGTGTTACCAAGATAACTCAAAAAGTTATGGACGAATTTTTCTGAAATTTTAAGGGTATGTTGGGCATGGCATAAACTACAAGTGATTCAATTTTGGGCATGATCCGGCAGGAATCCTGAATTCTGGATCACTTTGAAATTTCCGTTACCATTGCGTTAAAGGGGGCACAAGGGAACCGCTGGCAAAGCGAATATGGTGCTGGCACCTAGCGAACAACATGGCGTTGAATCAAGGTTTTTTTAGGTCACATCGAACTAGGTCAATGTAGAAAATGCAACTATAGTTTGAAACACACTCAGAACTTGCGCTTGTTTGTTTTTGTCGGACAAGCTGTGTCAAATCAATAGCCTTGTCAGAGGTACCTGCGGGCTTTGACTGCTTTTCTAGTTGGTGTATAGATTTTTAAAAGTTTTTCAGTCTAACATATCAATTTGCAAAACTTTTTGATCGCCCCTCGTATGCTGGATTTGGGGATGTAAGTCTGGCCTATGGTCAAATCCGACTCAGGCCAGAATTTTGACAACTTCAATCTGGTACGTTTGTGCTAATTTTAGAAGATACAAGATAGATGTAAGATGTTAGATTGGACGTTACTGTTTATGTTCTGTTAGAATGCTGTACGTTAATTGATGCGTGGACAGGGCTGGGTTCGGGCAAGGCAGCGGGGTACTGTTAGACAGTACTGCTATGACAACTTTCTTGCACCAAACACCTTGATGGTAACTAACTGCTTTTTACATATCCTTTGTTTTTATTGACTGCAGAATATTGTTTTTCAGTTAATACTTTTCTTCATGTTATTTAACTATTATTTTTGTTGCATGCCATTTTAATAGCATTTGTCATTTCCGTGCTTATTTGTTCGTGACATATGGTTTGGCATAAATTTATTTTATTATATACTGATCATGGCTGTACTTTATTAACAACATGTTGTAGCATATATTAAAGGCGTTTGTCAGCACTGAATAAAAAACATGACCATTGTTGTTTTACTTGATATACAGACTAAGTACATTGCGTTATGATTCATTTATTTTTCTCATATTCACTATTTTTTTGCTGTCAGACATAAGTAAGTGAATCTGAATAAAGTCTGTATCAGTCACAGTTCAAGTTATTTGTATAAATAATTTAAATCATCGTCATTTATCACTGACCATTTTGCTTTTATTTAAATTTTGTTTAATTTTGGGAAAGTGAAGAAAAAACATCAGCAGATGCGTTATGTGTTTGTATGCGTAGATGTTGGATGGAATGAGGCGTCAGTTCACTCAGCTTCTGTATGACATGAACTTTCTCTCAGATCAAAATCCGAAAGCAGCAGAGAGCAATAGAAACTCTGGTACGTCTGAATACTCTAGATGTTTTGTTACCAATATAAACAGATCAAGCCTGGTACCATGTTGAGAAGATGATTACTAATGATGGCGATGCGGCATTCTTGGCCAATATCTTGTTAGCAACTTGAATTCCAGCCTGATTTTGTTATATCATTATTGAAGTGCGACAGATACCAGGTAGTCGAAATTGAACAAAATGAGTTGTGCATCATATGGCACTGAACATAATTCATTGCTTAAAATGGCTGCATATTTCATTGTGTGTAACATCTTAATTTCAGATAGAGGCTGTGGGGTCTGGGGTGGCACCCCAGCCAAAATCAAATTTGGTGCATTTTAGCCTTAAATCGTGACATTTGGTGGCAACAATTTTGATTATTTTTCTGAGAATCAACTGACCTCATTTATTGCATTTTAGGCTCGGGCCCTTAAAAGCACAGGGCCCTAGGCCATGGCTTTGGTGGCCTATGCATTAATCTGGCCTTGTTGACATCAAGTGCTCTAGCATAAGCAGGTTAATCTTGAAAATCCTGAAAGTCTTGCAGATTTAAAATAACTAAGTTTTTTCAGTTTGTCATTCTCGTACAGTTCTATTGTACTTAGTTGGAAAATGTCTGGATAAATGTTCTGAATTATGATCATTTTTGGTGTTTTATGAAAGGTTGTTGTTTCATTGGACGGTTAAGTTTTTTCTTAAGCAGTTAGTTGTTGGTGGTTTGTGCTCTGCATTTGTCAGACCTCTGCTAATGTTGAACTGTGTGTGTAATGCAGCGAATGAGAAACTTCTAAGAGCGGTCATCTGCGCTGGTCTCTACCCAAATGTTGCCAAGTTGTCTCCTCTTCACAAACCAAATCGGTATCAATGTTTTGATGCTCTTTCATTATGCGCATTTTGCTCTCATGGTAAAGGAGGTTCAAGAACAGAAAGTTGCTGGGTTATGGAAACAAGTGGAATAACGAAACAGCATTGTGTGACAATGACATAAAATCTACAGAGTTAGAATCAAAGACAGATGCACATCATCAAGTTGCAAGGTCGTAAGTTAGTAGGACTTTTCTTGGGCAGTTTTGGGCAGTCTCTTTGTCTGGTCTTGATTTTATAGCTAGTTAAACAAAACGGCGTTTCATAATTGTTGATCTGATCTACTAGTAAAATAATTTGCCAGTTGTTTTACGGTATGGTTACCAGTCAACTTATGGTAGCTGTGTTTATGCAAAATTGAGTGAAATGGCGAGTAATTTCATACCGATTGCCAGGTAAACCTGTTGATAATACTGAGTAGTTTCAGCGTAGCAGCAGGAGTAGATAGATTATTGCTGTGATTTTTATTTAGACCGCCGCGACTGCTGACGAAGACCGAACGTCGTGTTAACATTCATCCAAAGTCGGTGAATGCTGACGAGCATTTCTTTTCATCGCCGTGGTTTGTTTACCATCTCAAGCTGAAAACCAAGCAGGTTTCTGTGCTTTGCTCATATTCTTCATGGCTATCGGTAGTTTTCAAGTACAGATACGTTGGCTTGAATTTTTGACAAATTAATCTTGTAAATTAGATATACGTGGACAGTAGTTGCTGAAATGTCAACAAATCAGTAATCATATCGATTATTTAATGAAATGTTAAAATGTTGAAGTGTAACCGCATATTTTATAGCTGTAGTGTGAACACCAGAATCGACCAAAATTACTAGTTATTGTTATTGTTTTTGAAAATTTATTTTCCTCCTTCTATCTGTAGCTTTTGTGCAGATCTAATGCTGTTCTGCATTTGTGAGCTATTCAATAAAGCGGCATGTGTTGATGTTTTAGATAAACATTCACGACTGCACTGTTGTGTCACCATTTGCTCTCATGTTCTTTGGCGGAGACTTTTCAGTCTACAAGGTAAGATCATTGAACCAATGCTTTGCTTGAGAATTGCCATCTTGAAACACATTAGATTTGTTTGAATTACTCCAGATTCCAATGCTTTCTGTATCGTCATCATCATTATCATTGTTCCTGTAATGATTCATTAGCTTGTTCTGAAGTTAAATCTTTTATTCATCATATACTCTGCAGTAGCTATGAATAGGTAAAATAAATATACATATATACAGGGTGCGGTAAAAAAATGGACCTCTAAAGTTTTACACTGTTTCTCAGCAAACGTTTGGAATTTTAATTTGAAATTTTACACATTTATTTACTAAAACCTTCTACATCTAACTGCCAAGTAAAATTTGATTATGTTGAAAAACGAGTTAGAGACTTTTTAACATGACCCCCTACCAATTTTTCTGCATTCAAAAATGTTCTGGCTACAACACCAATTTAATAACATCTTTGAAACAACACAGTTAAATAATGATCAAATGCCAGAATTTCATTGTCACTGCGAATAGACGAAGTGTTCGTCACCAGCTCCAAGCTACAACACCAGCCTCCAGTCGCCTTATTTGAGAAATCTTTTACAGCCTTGTCGATCAGTCCCTGTGGCAGGTTTCCCCAGATAACCTGAAGCGCTTCCTTGAGTTCAGCGATTGTTTTCAGCTATGTTTTAAGCTTGCAGTAAGCCTCCAACATTTCACCCCATACGTGATAGTCCATTGGGTTTATATTCAAGGAATTTGGAGGTCATTGGTCTTTTGTGATGATATCTGGACAGCTAGCTGGCCCGCAGCCAGTTCTGTGCGCTACGCAGCGTTGCGCGCTGTGTGTGCTGACGTGCCGTATTGCTGGAAGATGAATCCAGTGGGCAGCCGGCGATTGCTTTAAAGGAACGATAATTTAGTGATAATTTATAAACAATATGAATTGCTGTTTATCAAAACGTCACTGTGACGTCATTGGCAGAAACGTGTAACCAGTTTTTGAAAATTAAATAGCATTTTTAGCATGAACATTTTTGAATGCTGAAAAATCGGTAGGCGGTCATGTTAAAAAGTATATAACTTTGTCATTTTTCAACAGAATCACATTTTACTTGGCAGTTAGATGTAGAAGGTTTCAGTAAATGAGGCTGTAGAATTTTATATTAAAATCCCAAACTTTTGCTGAGAAAATGGCAAAAAAACTTCAGGGGTCTAGTTTTTTCTGTCGCACCCTGTACATGGGACAGTGCAGACTTACGTGGCTGGTGTTTAATCATTTATCTTATCTGTGTTAATTCCCAGCATTGGCTGTGTCACAGGTAATACATAAGGCCATTTTTATGCACGAGAGCTAGCATAGATAACTATAGCACTTGATAGCTACAGTAATTTTGTCGTGGTGTCTGTCTGTCTGTTCGTTCATCTGTCACGACCCGCTACGTTGCAATTCACTTATTTTGCAGCCAAAAGACCAGGTAAGATAGAGACTTCGGGTTTTCACCATATGATAGCTTAGAGTTTTTAGTATTTCGCGACAAAATTTCATGCCGCTGGGTGAAGGGGGTCCCCGTGAATGAGGGGAAAAAGAGGGGCACCCCCTTAAAAGGGAATTATTCTATTGGGTCGTCTAACGTGAAAATGGTTGCAGATAGGCAAAGACATGCTGCTTATCATAACAAGCAGTGGTGACGAGCTTTTTAGGAATGTCAGCATCGATAATCTTGAATGACCTTGAACCTCCAAAATAGGGGGTTTTAGTGAATTTTTTTCACGATTTTGGGCTGTGACTTGCATTTCATGAGTGAATTGCTTCAAAATAGCTGGAGATAGACCAAGACAACCTGCATATTAAATTTTCAGCACTGAATGTAGATTTTAGCAGTTCAAGTCCGGATTCTCTAGGTTCAAGGAGGTCTGCATATACAGCTGTCAAATAGGGGTACCCCTCAAGAAGTGGTTTTTTATCCACTGTTGGCTTGTCTAGCGTGAAAGTGGTTGCAGATAGGCACAAACATGCTGCTTATCATAACAAGCACTGGCGACGAGCTTCTTAGGAATGTCAACATCGATGACCTTGAACCTCAAAATAGGGGTTATTAGTGATTTTTTGGCGATTTTTGGCTGCAAAAGAGTGAATTGCAGCGAAATGGATGGAGATAGACCAAGATTACCTGCGAACAGGAACTGCTCTAGGCTCTCACTCATCTTGTGAGCATTAGATTTTTTGTTCAATTTATTTGAATATCATTGAGTAATTTGCCAGAGTTTACTGTTTTGTGAACTTTCAGCAACACACATTTTCATGATGTGTGAATCTGTGCAGGATTCAGGTCAGAATACAATTGTCATGGACGACTGGATTGTCTTTCTGGCATCAAAGCGTGTTGCACATCTTGTCAAAGTGATTATTTTGAGCTAGCTGTATTCTGTTATTATATGCATGTCTAACGTTTTTTTAGCTTGACAAGTTCTTGAGCTGACACAGCCTCAGTGTGTCAGTGGGCACATCCACTTAAAGCCTGTATATTTAGTTCACTGATGGCTGGATATTAATAACATTATTGCAGAAATTTGATTTGTAATTTTAAACTGTTTGAAACAACCTATTTCTTCAATATTGAGCTTTTATCTAATATATTTATTAACTGCATAGCATAATAATTTAATTGTTTATGTTAGTATTGCAAGTCCGTTCAGTGGTTTGATTTTTTTTTGATTGGATGAGTGGAAATGAATTTGTCAGTGAAATAGCCTGCGACAAAAAAGGCAACCGTTTCCAAAATGTTTTTATCAGACTAAAGCAGAGCTACACTTGAAAAGTGGCTAGTTGAGCAAAAGCCAAAAGTTGTAGCAGTAACTACTAGTAGCAGTTGTTGTAGTTAATGTCGCTGAATACATTTTCAGGTTGAAATAGTAACTGATACACTGTAATATTTTGTCAGATTACTTATTTACTAATTTGTTTTACGTTTGACAGCTGCTACTGTCTTCCTCGGATTGACTTCCATTTCTGTTTGGAAAAGAACAAGATAAGTTGATGAACGGAAACAAGGGGTCCTAGCACCTTTTTGTCTATCAGAAATTATTAGTTGCTGCAGCATCTAGTGACGAACATAAATAATTCTGAGGAAAACAGCAGTAATTGTCTAAATGTTGACAAGTCATTAGTTATATGTTGTTATTCGGTGAATTGCTGCAGTTTATCAGTAATAAATATTGTATGGGACAGATTATGAAATCACTTGCATCATTCTGTCACTCTCACTCCATCTGTAAACACTCTTACGGCCGCAATTTTGATTCGATTTTGATAACATTTTGCACAGTGATTTGGCGCTCGAAGAGTAAGATATTTGGAGAGAAAGTCCGATGACCCCATCTTTTATTTTGTCCCAATTTTTGCTCCCCACAATGCATTTTTAATGGGAAGGTTCTTATACCACAGTAAATAAACCTGTGATAATTGTGCACTGTTTTCACTTACCTTTTTATTTTCAGGGTTTGGGTAATCTAATGGTGCCATTTAAGTTTACCCTCAGTCTCACCTTACTGCTATAGCAACCATGCAAAAATTGAAAATTTTGCATTACAGCCAATGGAGATTTCAGAGTGGTGTAACTTGGTTCCTATAAAAGATACATGCACGCTTTTTTCACCTACCCCCTATTTTCGAACCCGTGCAATTCGATGATGTCATTTAAATTTACCTCGAACAACCTCTGTTGCCATGACAATGAATTTTTGGACAAAATTGACTAACTCGGTCCCGGTAAAAGATAATTGCATGCTGGTTTCATCTACCCCTCCCTATTTTTGGGTCAGTGCTATTTGATGGTGTCATTTAAATTTACCCCCTAACAGCTCCTGTTGCTACGGCAACTAACCATTATTATTCGAAGACAAAATTGGCTGCAGTACAGATTGTATTAAAATGTTATGTGTGATAAATTTTTCTTTGCCCCAACGTTCATTACTCATCCTGAGGTATTCTGAAAACTTATTGTCAGTTATTGTCACAAAATCACATACCAAAAATTTCAACAAAAAGATCAACTAAAAACAGCCAAAATTAGAGCAAACAACTTTCACAGTTTACAAAGCTATGTAAGTACGATATGGGCCAACACTCGAAAATGGCAAAAATGTTTTTGGGCAAAATTATCTCGTGTGAAAATTTTTGCTTTAATTTACATGTAGGTCCATAAGAGCATAAAACGCTGAAACATGGTAGCTATAGCGTGGCAGTGGGACAGATACCTCGTTCCACAAAACGTATTTCTAGTTTTTAATAAGTTATGTAAATTCATTGATAATACAACCTTTAATTTAATATACGTTGTTGGCGTTTCGGCAACCGCTACTGCTTTCTTCAGAATGACTGTTGGCCAGGTGTTGCTGCGGTGGACTGTAAGTAGTCCTAGGTATGTGGAAGTTGATATTATCAATTAATTCACATAACTTATTAAGTTAACGTTTCAACTCAGAAGTCTCTTTAAGAGTAGATATTGTTGTCGTGAACTATGCAGGAGTTGCGGACGGAACTGGACAAGTTGCTGCAGCGGTGCATCACAAGTCCCGGCTCATTGGGCAGTCCACATGACAGCAGTCTCCTCAACGCCATCATTGACCTTGTCACAACTGAAGAGCAGCGGGACCAGCCAAACCACGTCTTCACAGTGTCCAGGCATGAACCTGACAGGACACTGCTCAGGCTGAAGCATCCAACTCGACTGAGATAGCACACTTTAGGAATGTTATCACTTTCTAATTGCTGTGCTCATCTTGATAAGTGTTGTAGGTAGTGTTTGCAATCCCGGGATCCCAGGATCCCGGCCGTTTTCACCATTCCTGAATCCCGGGATTGGCGACGTCCCAATCCCGGGATTTCGGGATTACAAAAATTTGTTAAAATTGTACTTTTTTGAGTGTTAAGTGACACAAATAACAATTCTAGCCTTCTAGTAAATAAAATATTTGATGCACGTTAGAATCCTACTCTTTCTGTGCACTGTAATTTGTGTTTTTACAGTCACAGTCACTCCCTAAACTTGCAGTATTTTTTGTACGGTCGGTCTACTACATTTTCATGCATGAAATAAGTTTACTATGCATACCAAAACAGTGACCATTCTGTAAGCCTAATCCCAAAATGGGATCCCGAGATCCCGTGATTACAAATTTCTCAATCCCGGATCTTGGGATTGAGAATTCAATCCCGGGATTGCAATCACTAGTTGTGGGCATATAGATTTTTTGCTGTCAATTCTGGTAGCACAGTACTGTTTTTGTGCATCAAAAGACTTTGTTAAAACCAGTATATTATCTTGCTCATAAGCTTGCATTTATTTTTACCTGCACTACATTGTTTCCTACGTGGCATATTATCAAATTATACTTAGTTTCACATCACCATCAGCATTCAAAAAAACATTTTTATCTGGAGTAATGCAAAACAATGATCATTTTACTGGTGAATCTCTGCAGTGTATACATGTAGCTATTCCAACACGAATAGAGTCTGGGTCAAAAAAGTGAAAGCTTTTTGGTATTTGAGTTTTCTTTTTGTTAGATGCATTATATTTGCAATTTTTGTTTACTTACATATCATTTTCTTAAGGTGACGTCATTCTTCATCTGCCAATGTAATCGAGTTCTGTATTTATGTGAATGAATTGTAAATTTGTCATGGTCGTTGGATTAACTAATGATGAATGCTGTTTACTTTATAATCTGCATGTGGAGAAACGTCATGTTCTTGAAAGAATTGAGAAAATTTTTTAATAAATGAAGACATTTAAACTGAGAATGATTAATAAATAGCAAATGTTAAAATTTTTGTGTTAGACACAGTGCCGGATTAACGCATAGGCCAACGAGGCCATGGCCTAGGGCTCTGCAGTTTTGGGGCCCTCATGCTAAGCTGCACTAAATGCGGTCAGTTGATTCTCAGCAAAATAATCAAAATTGTTGCCCCCAGGTGTCATATTTAAGGCTAAGATTCACCAAATTTGATTTCGGGTGGGCTCACAGTGCTCCCCCAGATCCCCTAGCTCAATTTAAGGAGCTACGCACATTTAAATGTATCAGGTGCAATCATTTTTTTGAAGTTTGGCTATTTGATGATTGCTTGGTTTATTGTAATTTGTACTGTATGTGTAAGGGGCCCCACAAACTCTTTTGGCTTAGGGTCCCTCAAATTTTTAATCCGGCCCTGGCTAGACAGAGAAGCTGCGTGTTGCCTGCTGTATTTAATGAACTTGTGAATGGTGTTATTTTCTGGAACAACGTTAACTGACACTGAGTTGTCATGTCTTTGGTATTTTTTAGCAGTGATGTAGTCCTCGAAACTGAAGTCTTGTCTCGACTCTCGAGGTGCCGTGAGGACAAAAACAAATAGTCTTGGTCTTCATCTTGAAACAAAAGTCATGCATGATCTTGGTTTTGATAACAAAAACTCTTGAGAATTTCAAGACTTTTCTACTTATTACTTTTAGAAATGTTGAGAGTACAAGTCTCTGTTATTAACTGTATAACTGACAATGCAATTTTCACATTAGACATTAGAGCAATATTTTGTCAATATGTATATTGCAGGTTAGTTTTAGTGCTTGCCACACATCTCTCTTGCTTTTTGTATGGCACTCGCATGTTCATTATTATGCTACACCGCTGTGTAATGTTACATTTTATAGGAAGTTGGAATAAAAACAAATTCAAACGCTGTCTTTCTTACAGGCGACATTTTGTTCTACTTTCAATGAGCCTAAAATTAGAATTGGAAACAACTAATCATATTAATTAATGATTAAAATGTTTAATATTTTGATCATTAAATTATTCATAAGTTAGGGCACTTCACTAAGAAATCATTAGCCTATAAAGTAGATACAGTGATAAGTATCAGACAAATGCTAATCGCTTTCTTCATAGAACTTAGTATTTTAGAAGGTTTATGACTAAGGCTCTACGAGACTAAAATATATCTGAAGTTGTTTTTTCTATTATTGTTGGTTTTAATTGTAACGTATTATTAAATGGTCGAAGTAAATAATTCTCAGGAAATTTTGGGCTGATCATAAAGCTAAGCTAAGCTCAACGGTCTGCCATATGGCATGGGTTGGCATCTGTCGTCCTTGTGTAACAATGTATTGTGGCTAAACGATGACAGAGCTTAGGTTGTTATTGATCACTACTAGGAAGTTGCATATTGCCTTTCAGATGACACGAAAATAATTGACATTGGATGACCTTGAAGGGCATTACGCATTATTGTGGCTAAATGGTAAGTCATAGAGGCTCTGCCTAGGTGCCATTGGATAGGACGATGTCGACTTTCAGTTGGCTGTCAATAGTCACCATGTCAACATCTGCAGTGGTTTGGCCGCATTTTTCAATGCAAGGTTTCATCCTATATAATTAGTCGCCGACGCTAATAGAATCTCAGAAACGGTGAGAAATAGAGCCAACGTTGCTATTGATAATTATTTAGGAAGTCACGTATTGCATTTTATATTATACAAAAATCATTCACCTTAGATCATCACGCACTATTATGGTTAAACGGTGAATCGTAAGTGTCGGTGATGGTGTCTTTGGATAGGGCGAGGCGACTTACTGTAAGTTGTCAATAGGCAATAGCAACCATGTCTTCATCTGCAGCGATTAGGGTTGGCCGCAATTTAATTTCAACGCAAGGTTTTAACCTATTAGTCGCCGTATCTCAGAAACGGTGACAGATAGGGCCAAGAGTAGCATGCCAATAAGAGCAGGCCATTCAGAAAACTGTTTTTTGGACTGCCACTACCAAAACAGTTTTTGGACTACCACTTCCAAGCCACCACTCGGGCCTACCAGAGCAACCGGCGCAGCGGACCTGCGACGCAAAGAGGCGTGCTAAACTTGTCTAAAAGCCAAAACTGTTTCAGCTTTAGGGCCCCCCTGACCTCCCACCAGGGGCTCTGCCCCTGAACCCTGCTAGGGGCTCCTCCCCATACCCCCGTTACAGGCTCGCGCTCCGCGCACTTGTCATGCCCCTTTTTTGCCAAATCCTAAATACGCCACTGCCGGCATACGGTCGGCCCATCCTAGCGGAAGTTGGGCTTTTTGTTAACCGTGGCATAAGCATTTACTTATTTTCATTTATCATACGTTGTTTTGTTACTATAATTAGCACACGTTGCTTTGTTTTGATTAGCGTCTGTCAGCTGTGACGAGGTACTTTAAATGATATTAATGTTTGCGAAACAGTTATCAAATTTTACTACTATTTATTAATGACGTTAGAAACCTGTGTTGTCACAGAAAATGTAAACTGCCGTGTGAATTAATAATTACGACATTATTATCAATGCGTCACTGATGCTCGTGTACCGGTAGCCATGGCTCACAGCGTCATATTCAGTATCTCACTATAGATCACAGCTGACACCGTGGCGTAGCCATAAATTTTATTTGGGGGGCCTCGTCTGGGGAAGACTTCCGAATGGGCACACTTACAATATTTTGCATATGAACGGATTAGGGGGCGATCTAAAAAGGGACGAAAAATTTTTGGGGTTTGAGCGTCGGAAAATTTTAGGGGGCAAAAAGAATAGGCGGCGAAAAAGAATTTCGGCGTAGTCTCCGTCGGTCGCCTGACTTTCCCTATCTTTGCCTACCTACCTACGTACTACTTACCTTACCTACCTGCCTACCTACCTAGACACTTACCCTATGCGTAGTCTTACCTATCTCTATCGGGTCCGAGCCGGAATCGATCCTAGGATCACGCGTTTACAACCGAAGTATTATAC
>Ga0209367_1000669_pt1 | contig 36645 bp, 16 predicted proteins | sample WorMetLIZISLAND2_FD_187412 | JGI IMG/M metagenome (GOLD analysis project Ga0209367, IMG submission 187412) | Marine gutless worms symbiont microbial communities from Max Planck institute for Marine Microbiology, Germany - Olavius geniculatus... ...
AGAGGTCAGGACCGATGAAGTCGGGTGTCTCCCGCTGCAGCAGCTGGATGAGGCAAAATTTACCATTTGTAGGTTTTGCCATTTTCCCAAGGTAAGACAGTTGCACTAAATAGATGAGGTGGGAAATAAAACCACCATTCGATGACATATAGTCTCATTAATAAGTGTGCCAAAAATTATTATAATCGGACATTCATTGTTCCAGTTATTGCCAAAAATGTAGTCACATGCTTTTTTTTGAGACACAGTGTACACTATCAGTTTCAGAGTAGAAAGGCAAAAAAGTGAAAGTAAAACTTTGGTAGTCATTGAAGGTTGGAACGCACCTGTTATGATTTTGTTGATCAGCATAGATTAGCATAGTGACCTAAAGTATGGGAAACATATCTGTGTGTTGCAAAAGTGCTGCATTTGCCATTATGTATTTTGTTCATTATATTTCAGGTTTGGTCTATGTAATATCTAGTGATCTTTTTGGACATTTATTGTCGGACATGTAGTTTCTGACTTGTATCTTGTTTTTTGTATTGGTTTATGTCTGCCAGGCTGCTATTGATATTATTTACATTATTATAAATAGTAAGACTGAGTTAAGCTTTGCTTTCTTTATTTACTTGATTTGTTTAAGAGGAAAATGTGCCAAAAATAGGTTTCTGGCTATGTTGCCTCTGTGATAACACCAGCAAACGCTCACCTGCCAGCAAACAAGGACAAAAGAAAAAAGTAACTTATATGAAAAGGTTAGCTTTCATATCATATTTGTATGTTGCTAACAATAAACATGTATACATTTTGTACTTGCTGTTTGTATTTACACCACTAGTATATCAGTAAACAGTGTTAAAGGTTCATGGACACCAAAATTAACATATATATTATATTTATTTTCCTAAAACTGCATAATTTTCTGATAATTTAGACACTAATGTCGCCGCCCAGCATTTTGTCAACATAGAGAAACTTACATTTAAAGTGGACAATTTACAGACATGATGTAGAAAGTGCGACACCATTTTTGGCTAGGCTGCTCAACCGGTGACGTCATCAGTACAGCTCATCATGAATAATTAATGGCCTAGCCTTATCTAATGACGACACTGCCTAGGCCATTAATATTCATGATGTTTATGGGTCAGACTGATGATGTCACCATTTGTGCTTGTGGCTTGATTTTTTTTGCGTAACGTAAGGCCATATTTTCGTCACAATCAGGCATTAATTTAATATATTTACAAAGTCTAAATCAACATATTATATATGCAAGGTGAAATGTCTAATTAAGAGCTACATAAATTGCATGTGTGAGTTTGGTCATGGGCATGGACCTTTCATGCAGTTGTTTTGTGATGCATTTGTTTGTTGTGGGCTCATCGTGTAATTTGTGGATGCTGCTGATTTTTAGAAACTTCTGTGGGGGTGAATTGATGATGCTACCCCTTTTTTCCATTTTTGTCAGATGTGTTTCTCCATTACTCACTATATCCCTTTTGCTTATTTGTTTATTTTCCTTCAGTGTAAGTAGTGGTCTGCAGTAGTGCTAACTGGAGGCAAAAATGATAGAACTAAAAACCTCACATTGTCGGTCTGCTACTGAATAGTTTGTGGCACATTTTGAACTGAAATGCACCGCTTATATTTATGCAGTGATTTCTGTTTGTAATTATGTGATCTAACCAAACAATCTGGGTGCTGACTCAAAGTAAATTGCATCGTGGGGGCAGTTGCTCCTTATCACTTGCAAGAAGTTCATATTGATGCTACTGTTGTTATATCAGTCATTAATATGTGCTTTTGTACAGAGAACAGGTCACTGGCAATGAGCCATTATCAGCCAGTGTTGATAGTTCACCCAAAACCTTGGATACGTCTCTAGTTTCAGTCTGCAAGCCGCTCGGGCTGATTGACGACTTGACACGTTTTTTTCTGCCATCAAACAAGCGACGATCACGAGTTTCGTCGTCAGCAACAATGACTGGGATTAGTTCATACAAACCAGTCAGTGTTAAAGGCACAGCTCCTGCTGTAACTAAACACAAGCCGAAACAACGATGGCATAAACGCATACTTCGTGGCAACAAGCTACATAAACATTTGTCGTCGGCTGTGCGGGCTGGGAAAAAATCAAAACAGAAGTCTGTCAAAGTGATGGTTAATAAAGTGGACGGAAAGCTGGCAAGTGACAACTGTGATGTGACAAAGTCAAAACAGCGTCGACGCCGTCAGCATCGAGACCATGTCGAATCACTGATCGATGGTCTCACAGATTACTTCACCGCTCACGATGAGCGAAGGCTGAAGTCACCAGCCTTGAAGAGCATCAGTCCGTACACGCCAGAGAGTCACCAGGGGGCGACGTCGTCTCACCCGCTCGACAGTCCGACTGAGACCAGTAAGCAGCTGTTGCCTCCCAGCATGTATTCACCCAGCTTCAGCAGCAGTCAGCCTCGCAAGCAGAAAACAGTTGAAAAGCTGTTTGACGGTCTGTCGTCGTTCTTTTCTGTTCAGAACGAGCACAGAAGACCACCAGCATCTCCAGTCACGCCTGTGAGTCAAGGAACCAGCGTCAGAAATGGTGCAGTGACGCCGATAGATGGTAGAACGAATGAGATTAAGTTCAGTCAGTTAATGAACGTACCGTCGTTGAAAGATGGTGATAGAGGACTGAAGTCTCAACAGTTGAAAGGATTGTTTGATGGATTGTCACACTTGTATACGGCTCATGGAGACCGCAAGCGTAAAAGTCCATTCTTTTACATGTCCCAGCCGGCAAAATCACGTCCACCACTTGTGTTCAATCAGCAGACTGCGTCGCCAGTGAAGCAAGAGTCTGTTGCTACTGGATCAGACGTGCCAGGCCCTTCAGCTGCCAGTCAGACGGTTAAAGTATCCAAAGAAAAACAGCAAAGAGTGCCGGGAAAATTGAACACAAACAAGTCATTGAAGAAAAGTTTGAGACCTATCTCGTCAGTCATCAAGAAACAACCATCTTTTACAGGTATGCTTTTTAGTATTACTCTGTATAACAGCTCCATTGCATTATGTTTAAATGATGCTAGAGCTATAAAATTAATTTCGATAACTTAACTGCCATAAACGTTATAGTGTTTTACAATTTGCATGTTTTAAGTTTTCATTCACTTGGTGTCATCACTTTTTAATAATGGCTGTTTTTTGAGTAAATTTCTAGTTGAGTGATTTAGTAACATGCACATGTAGTTTTAATGTAAGAGTTTATACTGCAACTGATTATATGTCGTAGGTGAATGTGCAGTAAAGTGGGTTTTAATAACATTGTTGTATTTTAGTTGATTTTTGCACTCGTAATTTCTCAGTGGTATGTCTTAAATTATCGCTATTTTACAGTTTGCTGGATAAAGCATTTTCCGTAGAGTTAACTTTTAGAATCTTTGCTCGTCACATTCAATTTTATTGCTAACCTGATAGCTTTATGACTTGTTACAATTAACAGATACGAGTGGAGGTCCAAAGCATGTAAGTGCTGAGGACCTTGAACTGTTTAGACAGGCATGCAATATAACGCGACAGGTAATCTGAATTTATACATTTGCTTTTTAGGCAGCATTGCTGCATAATGCATCAGTTATTGCAGTAGATGCTAACATAGTGTGGTCTGTGTGGCTCTTATGTCTGTCACACTCATGCACATTGCTTTAGCTGTTAGACAGAAAGAAATGGGGACCCATGTAACATTGTATTATGTTGGGTCTCTGATGCTTTCAGAACGAAGGGATATTTGGGAAAATGGAACCCCCGGACATAATTTCCATGGAGAATTGCAGCCATTTTTTATAGACTTCCTATAGGAATTCAGCAACATTTTATTTTGCGATATTTTTGAGATTGTTCATGATGAACCATTTTAATTAGATTTTGCTGTGTATTTTATTAACTTTCAACTCTGTAATGCACCCGTGGTCTTTTATCAATGGAGGCAGTTTTCAATGCGGGGCAGGGCAGCAGTACTGCCCCATAGGCTTAAGTCACCATATGGGCTCATCAGTCATCCCCAACAAAACACTAGTTACAATTAAGTACTTCTGGGAATCTGTGAGACTTTCTAATAAATCTCAATATATCCCCAACTGTCGCGTTATCAATATCTTCAGGGTGTAAACATGGTTTACCCCATATCAAATTCCTGATGGAGAAAAACTTATTACAGTAGCAAAGGATGATGATGATATGATATTACACCCTATTCATCAGTACTGTCACATACCCCACGTAACTTAGCAGGTTCGCAGCTAATGCAACCTAATGCCAAATTGCTTGTTTTGTATTAGTCCAATCTGTGTAGTTTTACTGACTTATCTGGAGTTGCTTCAGTTTTTTATAAGTAAAGGGTTTTGTGGTGCTTGATTAACTTGTGTGATAGTGTAGCTTATGGAATGAGTTGTTGTGATCATACTGTATAAGTGTTTCATCTTGCAAGTGGGCATACCCAAGATGTCAGAAATGCATAGTGTTAAAAGGTCATTATATTCAATGCTTTCAGTGAATCTTTACTGTTTTTCGGAGCATGTTAACACTGCTGTGTCTAAGCTTTTTTGGCAGCCTTGCCAGCCTAAGAGGGAGTCTAACAGATCCCGACCCCCTCTACCATTAGTCACATTTTGCTCGATACTTTGGGGTATTTTAACTTTGCTTTTAATACATACATTAACTGCTTTTAACTTATGTTAACCATGTATGGCACCAAATAGCCTATTTTGTGCTGATGTGCCGTTAAGAAACTACTCACTCACTCACTCATTTTATGCATCACTCGAAAGGGGTTTAGAAAATGACTTTAGAACTGCCTGCTATAAGTTTACTTTATGTAAGTAGGCAAATAAATAAGTAAGTAAAACATGAATTCATATAGTGTATAATGTAAAAATTAACTGTTTTTGTCTCTTTTGTCTCTTATCTGAAGTTTAAATATATTTAAGTATTTTATTGCCGAAACAGAACAACTAGATAAACAAAAAATGAACACAAAAACTGAGAAAAAATTCTGTTAATTATAAATTTTAGCATTGATGGCAATACCGAAGAACTAATTTGTCGATAATGTCAAATATGTTCCAGGAGCTGAAAAACCTGACTAGAAGGGTAGAGTGGTGTGTAATATGTCAGAAAATGTCTGATGCTTAGGAACAGATAGACAAAATATGTTGGTGGTATCGGCGCAAGACAAATAATAATTCTAACAAACCGCAGAAGGGGGTCGTTTTGATCCCTTTTTTAGGCATAGAAGGATTAAATGTACCTCATTTTGTATCTGTGGTTGATCATGTACAGCAGCTTGGTGGAAGTTCGCAGGGAAAACACACTCCCAGTTGCATAGAGTTTGGCAAGTTCGAAATCAACAGCTGGTACTCATCACCATTTCCACGCGATCTGGCCAAGTATGTTTACTTACATACACGCATTTGTTCAAGCCAATTTGTGCAGTGATTTTTACTTTCACTGTAGCAATATTAAATGAGTAGTCATTTTTTGAATTTAATCATACCTTTAAATTCAGATTCAAATTTTTTACATTTTACTCCGCAATCCGTGACAGAGATAATGACTTCAGCACATGTGAAAATAGAATATTTATGTTTGTCTCTTCATTGTTTTGGCTCTGTTAGTCTTGTGTCAGAAACGTTTTTGGCCAGTGGATCTGTACATTTGTGTCATTTTAGGGTCCAGCATTTCGTTAGAGATGTGCAAGGAAATAACGATTAATTCAGCTAAGTTTATGATAAATTTCTGATTGCATATTTTTAATAAATGGTAGTTAATAGTCCACAGAACTGGCACGGTTCGCTGCTGCCTCTGTTAAGGACTTGGATCGCAACCAACCGTTAAGCTAGCTGTTCAACTCCGCTGCCACCGATAAAGTAACGGTTTTAGTGGTTTAGAGAAAAAATCAAACAATGTATGTGCTCACGCTGCTGCAAGCAGAGCTGCCAGCACGAGTGCATGTGCCCTTGTCAGTGGTCATAATGCCAGAGGTAACAATAAGTGAGTGAATAGTAGTTCTGCAGTGTACAGTGTAGTTCTACAGTGTATGATCTAATAATTGACTATGGGAATAATGGCAGTTTATCGTATGTCGTAAAAGTTGTTTCATTTTTTCCTAAACTTTTCTTGGGTTACTTATTTTTCGGAGTTGAGAATTGTTTAACAGTTTTTTCTCTGGCTAGTCTAAAGATGTTTCGTAAACTATTCAAGTCAGTTTTTATAGACGAGAACTTTTTATTGCTGTATCTGTAGTTGTAATGTGTTGACTTTTTTTTCTGTTGTCTGCAGGTTGAGCAAATTGTACATTTGCAGTTTTTGTCTGAAATGCATGCAGAGTCGCTCTGCTCTGTCTGGACACATGGTCTGTGTGATTGCTGCTTATATCTTACTCCCTCAAATGTACATTCTATTTGTCATTTTTGTCTTTTTGATAATGAAAGAAAAAATATTGTTTTTATGCGCGATAGCAGAATGCTTCGTGTGTCTTAGCCATGGCCTGGGCGTCTGTCCGTTTGTCACACCCTGGCACTGTATCAAAATGGCAACACCTAGAATCACAATATCTTCACCATGGGTTACCTCAAGGTCTAGTTTTTTGTGACAAAATTTTGGGCCTCTGGGTGCAGTAATTCCCCTTGAACCAAAGCATTAAAGAGCGGTAGCCCCCCCTTAAAAAGACGTTATTTTGCCATTATTTGCTCATATAGTGTGAAAACGTTGCAGATAGGTACAGACATGTTGCTTATCATAGCAAGCACTGGTGACAGGCTTTTGAGATCCAAAAAGGGGGTTTTAGTGAATTTTTCACAATTTTTGGATGCAGTGCACATTTCAACACTGAATTGCGACGAAATGGCTTGAGATAGACCAAGACAACCTGCATATGAAATTTTTATAATTTAACGTAGATTTCAGCAGTCCAAGTCCCGACCCCCTAGGTTCAAGAAGGCCGACGCAGGCGGTCGTCGAAGATGGCTACTCTCCTAAAAAGTCGTTATTTTACTGCAATTATTTCATGTAGCGTGAAAACAGTTGCAGATAGGCACAGACTTGCTGCTTATCGTAGCAAGCAATAGTGACAAGCTATTTATTGGTGTCAACGTCGATGACCTTGTATGACCTTGAAACCCCAAAATAAGGGTTTTTAGTGAATTTTTGCGATTTCCAGCTGCGGCACACATTTATGAGTGAATTGCGCTGAAATGGCTGGAGATGGATTTCGACAACCTGAGTATAACATTTTTAGCATAGAACATGCATTTTCAAGAATCCAAGTTTTGATCTCTTAAATTCAAGAAGTCTTTCGTATGGATTCCTTAAATTTAAGTACTCTTTCAAGATGCATTAATATCTTATTGCTGTAGGCCCACACTGATTGACAAAGTGGCAGGACCACTGCTATCGCGCATCATGTGAGCTTTGCTCAAATTGCTTGTTTTTCTCATTGGAGCTGAGACAGTTGATTCTGTGTGTGTGATTCAATTGAGCTGATTTGGTTGCTAGGTGATTTGAAGCAGTTGGTACCGGCCCGCTAATCCAAAGGTTGGCTATTTTGACAGTGCACTGTGCAGATACGTGCTACAGTGCTAAGGTTAAATTTAGGCTTAGGGTTAGTGTTAGTGGGAATAGTAGACTTTCTGAATAGCAGACCTTCGGAGTAGCGGACCCAAATCGAAGCATATAACTAAGTAAGCAACAAACTGTCAACCAGTTTGGTCTTAAAGGTATAGATTTTTGAGCTCAAAAACGAAATTTGCTTATATGGCCACTGGCTGAGGACGTTCAAGATGTAGAAACTTTGCTTGCATGTCAAAAATATACTTTTATGTACTATTCTTACATATTTATGTTTTGTAGCATTATTTATTTGATGTTTTTTTACATATTGACATTTAATACATGTATGGATGTTATATGTAATTCAGTAATAGACTTTAAATCATTCTTTTAACATGGATGAGATTGTTACAAAAATATGCAAGGCATGTTTGCAGGAAAAGTGTTCAATGTACTGGCCTCCTGGCAACGAGGTGTACCGCGATGGCTTGCTGTCCATTCATGAAGTTGATGGCGATGTGAACCGTGAATACTGTCAGAACCTTTGTCTGCTGGCAAAGCTCTTCCTGGATCACAAGACACTCTACTACGATGTTGAACCATTTCTGTTCTATGTTCTTACGCACTCGGACAGTTCAGGAACACATTTGATTGGATATTTCTCGAAGGTCAATGTTGAATTTGGTGCATTGCCAATTATGTGCATTGTGTACTGTGATACAGTATTTGTGAAGCAGTATGTACACTGTGTCCAAAAAACCGTCCCCGACATTTTCGATTATCACTTGAAAACCAGTTATCAGATTTTGATAATTTTTGGTACTAATATTCTGGACACAACTTGCCATCAAATGACCATTCGGTTTCCCACCTCACCCACTGTCCACTTCTGCACTACCTAGGGAAAGCAGATCAAGCGAATTGTGTGTTAAAATAAACAGAAAACCTGAAGAACATTTCTGATGTAATCGACTGTAACTCGAAGAAAGACTGGCAGATTTAATAATTTTTGGCAAAAAATATTTCTGATACAGCTGGCTATTAAATCGTTGTTCAAGTTCCCACAACATTAACGTCTGCTTCGGCACTACCTGGGAAAAGCAGACCAAGCATAAGTGTTGAAATGAATGAAAAAAATGTAAATAAATCTTATCTATCCAAATCTGTTGGCCACAACAGCCGGTCTGTTACAAGAATTTGACTGTCGTGCAGCAGTGTCTCTACCAGATAACGTTTAGGAATGTTTATGAACTCAAGAAGCGACTGGTAAAGCCCGGATTGGTCTAACGCAGAATGTTATCAATACTGCTGTCAATGAATAGCAAAAGCATCTTCATGCATATGTTCGCACAATGAGCTGGCATTTCAAGCAATTTTACTGTAGGCAGTTAAAAAATGGACACCTGGATAAAATGTCAGCCAAAAAGCCAGAAATATGAACAAAATGTGTTTGTATGTGTTATGTTGATTACGTAATCATACCGCATAGGATAAAAAAGGAGGCCTAATATTTTGTTGGCTCTGTTTTCGCCAGGTAGTGCAGAAACAGACGTTAAGTGAGGTGGAAAAATGAATGGTCATTTGATGGCCACTTGTCTGAGGAATATTCATACCAAAAAATATTAATATCTGTTAATCCTTATTAAAGTTACAGTCGAAAATGTTGGGGATGTTTTTTGACACGCAGTGTAGTTGTAGTAATAATAGTATATATCAGATGTGTTCCAGGATAATGACAACCTGGTGGAATTTTTCATTGCTTCGGGGCATCTGCCCTCCCCCTCCCCATATAGGCAGCAACTGATGCGCTCATCATGACAACAGCAACAAAGCAATAATAGTAGTATAAGTAATAGTAATTAGTAATAATATTAGTAATAAGTTAATTTATGTAGTGCATGATATTGGTGTGAAGCCCACAAAATCTATGTAAAAGTAGTACAGTAGTAGTATGTAGTGCAGCATGTAATCAGTTAATGTTTTCAAACATTGCAGGAGAAATACTGCCAGCAGAAGTACAATCTGTCGTGCATCATGATTCTGCCCCCATATCAGCGCCAGGGATACGGACGTTTTCTCATCGACTTCAGTATGTTTATCATTTCATATTGAAGTCTTTTTTCAGAAATCGGCATATTTTATAGCTTATGTAATAATTATTGTCGCTATAAGTAGGGTTTGGTATGTTGAGAGTATTGTTATTTTTTTCTACTTAGTTTGTACAATTATTTTCTAGTAAACTTGGCTTATCTGATTATCTTCTAGTGTTTTTTCTCTGTTTGTTACATCCTCATACATCAGGCAAAGCTTTTCATATCTTCCTTGATACCACCACACCGATTTTTCTTTGAACCCTGTCAGGTTCCTTCTGGAGATTTTTTCGTATTTGGCTATTATTGGCTTCTGTTATTTAACTTATTTGTGTATAAAATATTTCTGATATTTTGTAACTTTCAATTTATTTGTGATTTTTTAAATATAGCATTACTGCAATGAAAAATTCATGGCTTTTTTATTTTTTTATATACCGGTACATCATGAAAAAATAATGTGTATATAATTATGGATTGTGTGTGTATATTTTTAAAACTATCACTGCAGCAAATATGTTGCTTTTAATAGTTGATGGACTCTAAGATGTCTTGATTATTTTTATTTTTAGTGACTAATAATTATGACTACTATTTGCTACAAAGTTGCCGAGTGTTAGCAAATGTGGCACTGAATGGCGCAGGCTATCTGCTGTCTCGGGTGGAAGGTCAGCCGGGTTCACCTGAGAAGCCTTTGTCTGACTTGGGTCGCGTCAGTTACCGAGCTTACTGGAAGCACGTCTTGCTGGACTATTTGCATCAGAATTCAAATCTTAAGAATGTTTCCCTACACGGTAATTAGTGAAATTTGCACACATTGTATTATCGCACTGTTGTGGCATTGTAGCCGACAATTTATTTCGTAATGTGTTTGGATATTTCAGTAGAAAAGTAGTTAGGTATCTGCTGTTGTGTCTGGATTTCAGTATAAATAGAAAAGATATTTAAGCAAACGAAATTTCTATCTGTTCCTAATATTGGTATTAACTTGTAGCATAGTGGATGTGATCCATCGAAATCTGAGATCTTGGACAGGACACTGATGCATTGTATGGTTAGTTTTCTGTTCATTTTTTTGGTCCATGTCTACATAAAACTGTTGCAATATTTGCCTCAACATGGGCAGCAGATTTTTGAGTTTTATAGATATCTTATTTAGGGCATTTGGTTTGAAAAACTATTTTTTACTACAATAATGAACTCCGTGTGTGCACATATTGTTGAGGCACAGGTATCGAACAGTCTAAAAAAAGATAAAGGCCAACACTTGCTATAGCACTTTTTACCGTTGCTCAGAAGTGCTTTACAATCTCAGAAGTGGCAGCTGATTGGCATGAGCTAATGATACTGCAGCACACTATGCGGCCATTTATTGCCCATGTTAACGAACAATTGGACCCTTGGTTTGCAGCTAGCAGACATACCACCACCCCAGTCAAGTTGTAGTTGTAAGTAACAAAAATTTAGCACATGTCTGCTAAGTTAGTCTGTGTTGTGGCTGGTTAGTACTTGGATGGGTGATGGTTTGTGAGCAAATAAACAATCTAACCAGCTACCAAAATCAACTCAGCCTGTTCGTCCTCTGTGGGTAAACGTAATAGATACCAGCAAAAGTTGTGGCCTAAATGTCGCGTTTTGCACAAGCCTTCTATCCGTGATCTTACAGTGTGAAACGCTGTCTGGCTGAGGGCTAAGGAAATGGAGATCACTGCTGCCCTATGGGCCTTGTGTCTTGGGAAGGATCTTTCATTTTTCTTTCTGATGTAACATGTGTTTTTACTGATGCGTAAAAATGAGATATATAAGCTAAGATGCTTGTAACGATGTATTTACTAGACATCGGCGAAGCTACGGGGATGATGGCAGATGATGTGGTTGCTACACTTGTGTCACTGGACATGATGACTGAACGTGACTTCAGGTTGGTCAGCTTTTACCTGTGACATCCACGTATCACTATTACTCTCATTACTGCCACTACTCTAGTAAGTTGTAATTATAGCAATGTTAGAATTTAAGGCGGCTTTGTCGCATAATGGTTAGGATGTTGGAGTTAGGATCAAGCAGTCATGAGTTTTTGTTATCGTGTGGTTACTTTTTGGACCGGACAGATGCTGCTTGAAGACTAAGCAACAGTACGCATTTGACGTTGCATGGCAGGTTGTTCCATTATGGATGACATAACTCGGTGTCTTGGCATTGATCAAAAAACATACAACTTCAAACTAAGGAGTTTCAGAAATTTTTATCGTCTAATAGTGCTGCTAAGTTGTAAATTTGATAGAAGCAGCAGAAGTGTAACTGTTCAAATTGAATGCATTCAGCACATTAGTAGTCGGATAGAATTTGACATTACTCATACAACGTTTTCTGAACTGCAGTGTACCTGTAATGCTGAAAACTGGTGTCATGTGAGGTGACCTATTCACAGTCATGTGACAGTATCTAACAGTGCTTCTAAGTTATCTATTTTGCCACTGTTCAGTTGTGCATTATTTGTTAGCCTAATTTCTTCATTGTCATTTCTGAGACAGTTGACGTTTGGTGTGTAAATTGATTGATTTAGATGCATTATAATGCTGAGACGCCAGCTGTTGGATGATCACTTGTCCTGGTGTCGGACAAAGCAGAAAGGATTGATTCATGTCAAACCGGAAAATCTGCGCTGGACACCATTTGTACCTTCTCCACATGTCCAAGTTAGTGATAGTCAGTGTTCTCATTCATTATATGCACACTGGCTGTTAAACTGCTGAGAAGCCTTCGAAAAGAGCAGAACGACCCAAATTGGTATAAACGTTCCTCAGGGCAGCAACTGGTGTGCCAGTTTTTGACTCAAAAGGTCAAAGGTTGGGCGGACGACTGCACAGTGTCAGTGTTCTGATTTGGTTTTCCTTTTTGTTACATGTGCATTATGTTACTGCTTTCTACTACTGCTGGTCACAAAAATGTTTCTAATTTTGTTTGCTAGCCAGTTCTGTGTAATTGTTTCATGTTATGTTATTCCGTAGTAATCTCTCAGAAAAGGTCTATTTTAGTTTTGGAAGTTATTGGAATGGATTTATAGGACAAATTTCCTTTTTGTTACAAAACCAAAAGTACGTCAGTGCTTATTTTTAGTAATGTCTGTGTTACATATGTCTCTAGCACATAGATATCTATTTCATCAACCTTTTTGCAGAGCTGATATTTGTTGTTTTCAGGCGCTGAAGAGCCCTCGTACTCCACAGCTTAGTCTCTCCTCACATGCTGAGAAATCTGTAGCTCTGCTGCCAGGCGCTAGCAGTTCTGATGCTAATGCTAGCAGCCCTGCTTCAGCATCAGGTACACACTGATACAACTTTGTGTTCGTTGCCTTTTTAAACTGATAAATGCACAAAACATCAGTTTATACACTTGTTAATGGCAACATTTAAGGACTCGCACATCGAAAGCAGCAAAAATCACAAAAGGTGATATTGCCCATATCACACTGACTGTGTGTCAATGTGCTGCTGAATAATGTCACCTTTTGTGATTTTTGCTGTTTTCGATGTGCGAGTTCTTTAATATTGCTGTTAGTAAGTGTATAAACTGATGTTTTGTGCATTTATATTTGTGGATTTATTACTAAAATACTGTTTTCCTACTGGTGATTAGTTAGAAAGATATTGTGCCTCAGATATTTTTTTACAGTAGCCAAGCCGCTTATAACTATTACTTACTACCTAATGGCATGACTGAACAAAGCAGACGACACGCGTCAGCATGACGTCACCGCCCGCTGGACTGCATTGCTGACAATATTGAACAAAATTTCTTTTATATCCACAAAAGGGCCGTACAAATAAATGAACTAATATTGCACGCATCACTCGCTTAATATAGGCCCGGAAAACACTTCAATAATGCTAATTTAACTAATCGTATTATTGCAGTTATTGGACTGTTGCGTAAAATATCTGACCACAAACGTCTATAGCCTGAAGTCAAGTCAAACTAAAGTCTGAGCCCATCTCGTAGACTTTAGTTAACCGAGTTCTAGCCAATTTTTGGCAAAAATTCTACAAATTTTGTTGCCATGGCAACGAGAGTCAACCGTGGTAGACTTATTAAAATCATTTATTTGCTCCACCCTCAAAACCCTTTGTTAGATGCAAGAATCTCGGAGATATCTCGTACATATGTGGAGTTATAGCCCATTTTGTCCCAAATTTCATTCCCATTGCAACGAGAGTCAGTCGGGGTAAAACTCGATAGGCAGCATTCAATGGCCTATAGACGCAAAAATCTTGCAGATATCTCTTACACAAGCCGAGTTATAGTCCATTTTGTCCCAAATTTCGTTGCCATGGCAACCAGGGAGGGTCCGGGGTAAAATTGAATGACACCATTAGATTGGCCATCCCTGAAAACCATACCCTAGAACTAAAAATTACGACTCTGTCTTATACACAGCCAAAGTCATGACCATTTAAAGAATTGCATTATTTTCCCCATAGGCGCCATTGTAATTTTTTTTGATTTTTGTGAATAATACGTTAAGTATTACATTTTAATTTTCTAACCCCAAAAAAGCACTTCCTTGTGCAGAACCGCGTCGTTTGACGTATTAAGCGTAAAAATCCCTCAAGAGGTCTGACCTGTGGGTGCGTTGAAGAAAAAAAGGCATATATAAATAAAAATTTTTGTGTATATTTCACCCATTTGCTGAGAAGCCCCCCTTGGAGGGATTTGCATGAAATTTTGCATGAGGGATCATCTGGCCGACATAATCAACCGCGCCAGATTTTTTCTTAGTCCGATCAGAGGTTTTGATTCTGTGGGGGTCGAATTTTTGGCTTTCCCATAAGAAACAGAAATCTCTCCGTTAACACATGGCTTAAACTATCGTTCAGCCTGTGATGTCGTTCATTTGGTCTGGTTTGCTCAGTCACCGTACACTGTCTGAAAAACAGGCACACTTTTCATGCCTTTAACTGTCCCAAAGTACCAAATACTAGGAATAGCATGGTTAGACTAACCATCGAGACTACAATTTGCAAACCAGTTGACTGAAAACACATTGTCCAATGGCTAGGGATTGATTAGGATGATACCTAGCACTATTGTTTAGGTGTTCAAGATTATAGTACCATGACCAGTAGTGTCTGTGCACTTTGGTGAAAATAAAACCGTTTTACTACTATAGTTTTAACTACTCAGTTATGTGAATATATAGTTCATTGTCTTGCTAATTCTAATCAGTTAGCTTTTGCATGAAGTCAATTATAAGTTATTGGAATTTTTGATAAACTAGTTCTAATTCTTATTAAATGAATTTTTTTTCGTTTTATGTATTCTTATGTTCATATTTTCATGTTAGATTATTACTGGGTGCTTTTTATGTTGTTAAAAGCCTTTGTGGATGATAAGAGCACTAATTTGCTGCTGCCACTGATTTTATGATGTATTCTTAACTACATGTAGACATGAGATAGCTGTACTATAATTGAATGCTGGCAAATTCGAGGACAATCGTAAACACAGAGATAAAGGTCCCTGTGTTTAAGTGAGCATCGTAGTGACATTGTCAGTGATAGGAAGAGGCATTGTTGTTGCATGGTATGATACCAGGCTGCAAACAAAAGAAGATTGTGTCTGGCAAAAAACTGTTGAAGCATCCTCGCTCTAGCAAGATGTTACCAAGATAGGCCAAGAAAGCCGTCATGAAGTCATCCAGCATGAAGAAATAAGCTGCAACCAGCTGGTCGGTGTTAAGCTCTTTCGAATTCATTATGAACTAGAAAGCAGTCAAAGCCCGCAGATAGCCAAGGCTATTGATTTGACACAGCTTGTCCGACGAAAATGAACAAGCGGAAGTTTTGAGTGCGTTTCAAACTATAGTTGCATTTTCTACATTGACCTAGTTCTATGTGACCTAAAAAACCTCGATTCAACGCCATGTTGTTTGCCAGGTGCCAGCACCATAGCGACAACAGTGGTTTCGCTTGTGCCCCCTTTAAAGCAATGGTAACGAAAATTTCAAAGTGATCCAGAATCCAGGATTCCTGCCGGATCACCCCCAAAATTGAATCACTTGTAGTTTATGCCATGCCCGACATTCCCTCAAAATTTCAGATAGATCCGTCCATAACTTTTTGAGTTATCTTGCTAACACACAGACAGACAAACAAACAGAGAAACAAAAACCGGCAAAAACATTACCTCCTTGGCGGAGGTAATTATATCACTCTCTTGTTATTATGGTTCTTGTTGTTAATACTATTAAAAAATTTATGTAATTCGTTCTGCATGTGTTTGTGTTTATTTCATGTTTGATAATGTACTAATTTCTGCTCATGTTTATACTAGATAGTAAGGTACTGTTATTTTTGGATAAATCCATGTATAGTTTTTATTGTTCAAATATACTGCTGCTGTGTTTGTGTTATTGAAGTAGAATTATTTATTGTGTTGTAGCAATGTCATATCAATGTCAGTGTCAGATGGATGACATGCCGAGCATTTTCCGACTTCATTACGTTGCTGCTATCCATCATCTGTTGCGTGACATTGTGATTCTGTCGCTGGCATCATGCTTACGCTGGAGTTACATCGTCAGCAGTGTACTATTAACTTAATGACCATGGGCTTCATTTACTAAGAATCTTCTGTGTAAATTCTGGCCCAGCATTGTACATGCGCTACTGTGTAAATAGATTATTTCGTCAGTGCTGCGACATTCTTCACTGGATGCCAAGCGTAGTTGCTGCATCAGTTCCATGAAATCTTGGTCATGATTGGCTTTCTGCTAAGAGACTGATATCGTAGTAGTAAGTAGTAATGCATTGAGTTTGATAAGTTTCTACTATACTGCGTCCAGAACAAGTCTGCAGTTTACTGTAGAATATATAACTTTGCAAATTTCAAGTATAGTTTTATAATTTTTGGAGTGAATCATTCATATACCCCATTTTTAATAAAAATGTAGTACGGTATTTATCCTACATAGTTACATGTTACTAAATAATCCTGAGGTAGCATCCAATTCTTACTTTAGTAAGTAAGTAAATTTAATTTATAAAGCGCACAATGTCAGCGAGAAACTCACTGAATCTGAGGCGCTGAGGTAAGGAGTGAGGCGGGCCACTAAACATGGCTAGACGTTGAAAAATAAAATGCTTTGAGTTTACGACGGAAGGAAGCTAATGAACAGCTATTGCGGATGTCAAAAGGAAGAGAGTTCCAAATAGTAGGGGCAGCTACAGAAAAACTTCTAGAGCCAAAACATGTACATGCAATAGCAAAAACAAGACAGTTGAAAAAAGATTTCAATCTTTACAAATGTAATCGAACAACGATTAGAGAAATTGAATCGAATGTCTTTTTCGTGAAAGCTTGTTAATTTGGCTTTGTTAATTACTGTGGTGACAGTGGACATTGCCATTTACCAGATTATGCTAATCGCAGTTAAAAAAAGTTAAATGAACCATAGCACATCTCTAGTGGCGATTGTCATCATTTTCACAAACAAGCCTACAAAAGTATGGTGAGTGCAATATTTTGTGTTAAAATAAGTTTTGTTCGTTATTATGGTACAGTTCTTATTCCTAACAGGGAAGATTATTAGAATTGCCATTATTTTTAATTACATGTGCACGTGTATAATGGAATTCTTACAATTTTAGGTTTAGCCTTTTTTTGTGTTTCTGTAAAGGTTAAACTTTCTGTTTCTTAATTGTAAAGGTTAAACTTACTGTTGTGTTATTATGTGTTTGTGTGATTCTGCCTGGAAAGGCTGTCCCCGAAATGACCTATACTGTGTCGGGCGGTACGTTAAACCCTACTCACTCACTCATTCACTCGTCCTTAGTGTTTCTTAATGAATAAATTACTAGTCAACATTTATCAGCATATCAAGTTTTGTGCTGCATAACTTATTTGTGTTGAATGTGCTACAATTTTAATAGTGAATAGTTTATTTTGTGGATGCAAAATAACAAACCATGTATAACTAAAATGTGTACTTATTTACGTGTAGTAGCAATGGAAGTATTAACCCGAAATAATAAACTGCCAAATCGCTGCACTAAACAGTATGATTAGCTCAGTTCATATCTAGACTGTGATTTAACATACACTTACCAATAGCTGGCTAAAATAACTCGCTTATCTGTTTAACTCTGTTTAACAGCGTGCTACAAACTGTTGCCACATAGGAGTTTTCAATGTCAAATGCAATCACCTACAGCATGACAGAAATGTTAAATCATTTAAGACAGCCAAACTACATAACAAAGTAGTGACTGTTACAGAAGAGCATTAAATGCCTACTATTTCTTGAGTGCAGCTTGCAAAATGCAAATACTAGTTGCATATTCCGACTGTGCAGCTTTTTTCCTATGTCAAAGAAATGCTTTACAGACTTACAGTTTTTCACAGACTGCACACAGAAATGTCAAAACAATGCAATGAATTACTCGAGGAACGCAAGCATATGCAGGACTGCCGAGTTCTGGGGGAACATAGTGAGTTTGCTTACTCGGTAGCATCTGTTACGAAGCCCCCGTTGAAATCAAATTTGGTGCAAATTGTTACGCAAACTTAAAATTCTGTTAAAAAATCACAAAAATTTTAATTATTTTCCTAAGAATCATCTGACTAAATTTAGTGCAGTTGAAACAATAAAGGCATTGCAAATTGGGACCAAAAATGAAGACATTCATCGCCGGCGGGTGATAATTGACTATGAGTGGGTGATGAGGTTAATGCAATGACTTGGCAGGCCTGCATGTGCAGTACAACAGTCACATTGTTCACAGTATAAAAATAACGGAATTACTCTGCTTAAATGTTGACATGACGAATCAGGGAATCAGTGAGGTAAACAAGACATTTCTGCAACATCAAATCTTAACACGGCCAAACAAGCTTCACATACTGTTAACTGCTAAAAAAAAGAGGCCAAAAGCCAATTTCCAAATGTGTCTGAATTTAGGCAAATTTACTGACGTTAAAATTATGCATTTGGGTGAACCCAAAATACACAGAACTGTCTTGAAATAAGCAGTGCTTGCAACTTGGCACATAACATGCCCATAGCCAGGCTTATCAAAAGCGGGTGGAGGCACAGCCCTGTGGCCCTCCATTCATTTAGCTATGGGAGTCTAGAGGAGCACATGAGTCCAGCACAAAGCCCCGGATACAAAGGCATTTTATGCATTTTTTTGCTCAAAAATCACATGTAGCACTACGCTGTCTCAAACGAACGTCCCACTTCATCATTTTCCATATCTTCGCCAAATATTAGCCATCTTCAAAATTTTTTCACTGGCACATACTGTGGACAATTAGCAATAAAGTGGCTGTTAAATATCCCATCACACTTCGTTGCTACGCTACCATGTGAAATGTAAATTTTCAAAAATTACTAAAATAACTAATACATATGCAAAAAATCATCTTTTAAAACAATTTTTACTAACTTTCATACAAAAATGAAATTGTTTAGTGTTACATACATTTTTGATGTTTGTAAACAAAAACAGATGATATGGTCGTAAATAATAATTTTTAATGTACTGACGATATACCAGTGATGTAATGTGCTATTTAGCAGTGGAGACAAGGCTCTGATAAGGAACTTGTACCGATGCAAAAAATGCAGTTTTTGGAGAATACTGGCAGAATTTTTGAACATAAACTGCAATGGCAAAAGAGTGCAAATGTTATTAACAGAGATTTGGGAAACACACAGCACTGACGAAAGGCATTAAACCAGCAGAATGAAGCATACATGTACTGAAGAGAACGTGATCACTGTGGATGAAATGGTAGGCTTGCTAAAGCACAAATGCCAGAAACAAACATAACTTTCAATATGCCAGATATCCAAAGACACACAGATCTAACAAAGTTTAGCATCGTACAGATCATTCACTGCATTTTGGGCTGGAAATGTATTTCGTTTACCAACATGCTTGCTGTCTATGATTGATAGTTTTTCTTGCATCTATATTTCACAAGGTAGTGCAGCAACACAGTTAATGTGTGGCGGGATATTTAATAATCACTTTATTCCTAACTATCCACAGAATGTAACAGTGAAAGAATTTTTTAAAATCGCTTAATATTTGGCGAAGATATAGACAATCACAAAGTGGGACGTTTTCTGGGACACAGTGTAGTGATGTTTTGGTTACGTTTATGCAACATTTCTTTGTTCCTACTAATGGAGGGGTCGATCAAACCCACTGAATTCGCTAGTATGAGTAAACAGAATAAAATAAGTCATGCACAGTGCAAAAAATATCAACATCTATAGTCAAGAAAAGTCAAAACCAAGACTTTGTCAAGACCAAGACTATTTTTTGTCCTCAGGGCACCTCAACACCAAGATCATGATCTTGAGGACTACGTCACTGTAGGGAATCATGGATACATTGCGTCTATTTGGTAGCCATGCAGTGAACTGAACATGAAATATAAACTGTACACAAGCAAAATGTTGAAATCACAATAATTTACGCTGACACCACACTGTACGCAACAGTCTAGTAGAGACTTGTTTTCTTCATAACGCGCAAAAATTCTTGTTCATTCACCTCGCCATCACCATCGCGATCGGCTTCGTCAATCATCTCCTGCATATGAACACAATGTCAGCAAAAATTAATAAGCAAGTGAGGTCTTCAGATCTCTGTTATTTTTAGTTGTTAATTCTGCAGTAAAATTAGGTTATGTTGTGGAGCCTCTCTGTTTGTCTGTCTGCTTCAAAACTAGATGGTGGTTATGACTCTGTTGACTATTATGCGTCCGCCAACAAGTAATGCAACTACAAGGCCAAAAATTGCATATTGGGGCATATTTGACCCCACCATGACCTTGACCCTTGACCTTTTGACTCCCCAAATTTGATGTGTTCATCCTTGTCTATTACTGGTAGGGATTGCAATCCCAAATCCCAGGATCCTGGCCATTTTCGCCAATCTATCCCAAATCCTGAGACTGGCAACGTCCCAATCCTGAGATTTTGGGAGTACAAAAATTTGTTAAAATCGCACTTTTCTGAGCAATAAATGTTAAAAATAACAATTCTAGAGGTCTAATGAATAAAATATTTTATGCGTGCCAAAGTACTACTCCTTGCTGAGCTCTGTTGTAATTTGTATTTTGACAGTTACAGTCACTCCTTACACTAATCTGATATACCTTCCGTACTATATCTTATACATTGAGCAGTGGTGTGGGGCAACCCTGCAGGAGTTAAGCCACGCTGCCCTAGATAGGCAGCGGTGGGCAGCGATAGTAACAATGGCGTCAGACACCAACGGGCATTGAGCACACAGTTGTCGATGACGATGATGATGACTATATCACTATACTTATGCATGAAATAAGTCTAGGTACCAAAATACCAAAATAACAACCAAACTGTAAGCCTAATCCCGAAATAGGATCCTGGGATTACAAATTTCTCAATCCCGGATTTCGGTATTGAGAATTCAATCATGGGACTGCATCACTAGTTACTGTTGAAAGTTTGGTCAAATTCCATCAAAAAATACCCAAGATATCCTGCTAACAATGTTCGGGACTCACGCATGCACGCACAAACGAACACTCTGAAAACATAATGCCTTCAGCCATTAGATTGGTTGAGGCATAAAAAACTAAATTGTCATGATTATGGTGGTAGTGCTCCAGATCTAGTAATTTTTAAAAGATAACAAATGGCGGCTGTATTACGTTCATTGTGTTCACCATGTGGCAGCACACAACAGTTGGTAACTTGGTGGAGGTCTGAGATCTCTCATCACTTCCAGTTATCTAGGAATTCAGTTAGGACACATGAAAACACATTACAGCATACAACAGCCATCTAAAACAAAAGGTAGATGAAAAAACAAAGCACAAATTAGTGCATAACACAAGATGAATGAACTAGCCTGTAATTCTTCATCTGTTAAATTTTCTCCGAGTTCTTTCGCAACACGTTTGAGGTTTTTAAATGATATTTTGCCCGTCTCATCATCATCGAACAGCCGGAATGCTTTCAAGATTTCTTCTTTTGAGTCTTTTTCGCTCATCTTAACAGTCATCATGGCCAGAAAGTCACTGAAGTCGACCGTACCTGCAGATAACACAAATGTTTACTGATTAGTTAATAAATGCCTGAATTTAACATAAATGTATGATGCTACAGTTGATAACTTTGACAATAACTCACATTGCATGCACATAAATTTGCACTAGCAACTTAAACTTTGTAAAGTCAGTGTTTATAAATATTATATATTCTCCAAAATCATCATATTTGCACACTATGTACAGCAGAAAAGGAGTTAGGAATAACTTACCAGTACCCTCTTTATCGATGTCTGCAATCATCTTCTTAATTTCCTCTTTCTTTGGCTCAAAACCAAGGGCTCTCATTGCAACCTATGCCAAAGCACATACTGGATAAAAACAAGCATTATAATGGTGTTCAGCAGTGACAGTAATAAGGTTAGATAGCAGCAATTGGTTAAAACACACAAGTAGGCTGATGTTATTTCTCAGAAACAGCATAACACTAAATATTTAATAATTAAAAATTAATGAATATCACGAAACTATACGAAAGCAATTTAAGTGACATATTGGAAAAGTACAATAAAAACCACTACAATGGTACCGATACCGAACACCAGGTCTTGAATAAATGCCACAATGTAACTTGAGTTGCTGAAATATTTTAACAGGCCTACCTTCAGTTCTTTGGTGTCAATTGTTCCAGTGCCATCTGCATCAAACAGGTCAAATGCTTCACGTATTTCCTGTTTCTGTTCTTCTGTCAGCTCTGGTTTTGGGTTAGCCTTCTTTCTTTGAGCAGATGCAGCAGCAGCTACGGATGGCTTCTTGTACTGACCAGCCTGTAAAACAGCAACCAGTTCTCCGTTCTCACACTCCTGTCTACACAGCTGTTCTGTACAATGTGTAGACACAATAAATGATGTACGGCAGTTGTTCACTTACACACAATAGACAGACTTAATTGTCGATTTATTTTTGTCAGCTAGAATGTGAGGTTTGATAATGATAAGTTATACAAACTTTCACAGGGTACCATGCACACACAAACTTACTAACTTATCAATCAATAATATAGCAAGCTACAGTGATCGGCTTAATGACAACAAATATGTTTAAATCAAAAACTTACTGAATTTGCTATTAAAGTCTCTTGTTTCAGTGCACTGCCTAAAATCTCAGTGCAACTGGTGCATGCCTATCTACCACAGACTAGAACTATTCAATAATTATTTTTAATCGTGGAATTATTTCAACTGTGCATTTAATTGCAAACACATCTTCTACAGGCACTGCTACTGCTATATATATCTATAGCAGCTTGTACTAAGCTAGTCCTTAGTTCAATTCCGCCAGTCAGTGAAAAACTGCTAAACAGTCAAATTCACTTGTTTTACTTTGACCATACTATGAAGAACGGGCACCAGTGCAGAGCCAATGTGCATGGTCACTGTCGTTATCGCGCATCCTCTTCTGAGCACTTCGTCTAGTTCTAATGACTGGTTATTTAGTAAAAACTGCATAATTCCCACAAAAACGTTAACATCTCACAAAACGGGTAAATTCCAAGGCTTAACTTACAGGAAGAATTAATGCCTTTTTCAAAAGAGCATATCAATACGGCTTTACTAATAAAATTATGGAGGTAACTAGTCTACTTGATAATGCTAGTAAAGATCTTTTCTGCAATATGCAAAAAGCCCACCATTGTCTATTTGGTATACTACCTGCTGAGAATGAACATGAACATGAAATACGTAAACACGGTCATAATTTTGTTTTACCTCACTGTACTTCCAATCTTTTTAAGGCTTCATTTTTAAACAGATGTTTGTTTAGTTTAATTTAGTATGTGTAGGCAATTTTAGTTTGGTTTTATTACCTGAGTGATACATGTTATTTTACTACAATGTAAATTTCATAGTTTGTAGACTTCATTTATCAACAGACACATGTTAAATTGAGTGTAGTGTAGTGTAGTTGAGTTTATATTCAGTGTTTGTTTCTATTGGTGTATTTCTTGTAGTGTTATAAATTTGTATTGCTCACAGCAGTGTATGACGCACGGTTGATGCGTCTCATTAAACCAGTCATTCATTCATTCATTATCGGCGGCCCGTGGTTACGTCTAGTGTCCAGATATATCTAAACTGTTCTTATCTGCCACCAAACCACATGAAGACTTTCAATCTCGATAAAACAAAAAAGTAAATAACGAATGTCTTAGAGATAAAAAGTCATACCATAATGCAATTTTGCTAATATTTCACTTTTTTATTTTTATTTATCTTCACAACAGTAACCACTCGATGACGTCATATCCTCTAAACATCAACATAGCATAACGTAACGTAGAGGTACAAGCTCTATTTCTAACGGGTGGACCAAAAAAGTGACACGTGATACCCTTTACAGAAAAGTCAATAATCACAGCCATATTAACTGCAAAACACCAATTATTTATACTGATTGAACAAGTAAATAAATAAATGAAAGAGTAAAAACACTGTAAACGAGTATGTCTAAGCCACAAATGTCATGCTGGTTTATGCACGGCGCGCGCCTGCACAAAACGTCTCGACGAGACGCAATGGCCCGAGAGCCGATCGAGACGAGACCTACTGAGCCGAGATCGAGACATATTGCTCCGCGACCAAAACGAGACACGAGACGCATCGGTCCGAGACTGAGAAGTTGAGGATTTTGTCCGAGACGAGACGTCAGTACGTCTCGAGACCACCCCGAGACGTCTCGACTGAGACCATATCCCTGATAGGAAGTGGCATATACTCTTTCAGCTGAAACGAAAATCATCTACATTGGATGACCTTCAACGTCAGTGACAACCAGTATGCTCGGCCACACCCTAACAACCGCTGAAATTCTGGTAACATCTGCTATTGATTATGCATAGTCTAAAGTTGTTCATTTATTTAGAAGATTTTCATAATTCCTCAGAACCCGGACTGTTGTTCCTCCATACTGAGAAATTTAAGAAATCTTTTATTCCGTACGGCGTACTCTGTAAATAATTATCAATAGGCCTTAATGTTATCTAGCGTTTTTTTTACCATCGTTAACTATAATATATCTGCATATTTTATCTGACATTTAATGTGACAATTTGTGTGATTAATTTTAGTATTGTATTGCATTGTAAGCATTGTCACAATCCAGCCTTCAGCTGCAATATTATTAAACGTTCATTCATTCATTCATTCAAATAGGTAATCCAACCATCACGGTAAAAATACAATTATTTATTCACATAAAACGACGTCATTGAAATGATATGTAAATAAACCAAAAATTGCAAACATAATGCACCTACGCTGTCAACAAAAAACGTCTAACTTTTTATTGCCCATATCTTTGCCAAATATTAACCAATTTTCAACATTCCTTGACTGGCACACTCTGCGGACAATTTGCAACAAAAAGGTTAAGTGAGCAAATAGGAAATAGCGAGTACCCATAAATAAGTTGTAAATTTGCAGCTGTCTGTCAGCAGCTTCCCGCCTACAATGCCTCTGAATATGATCATTAGAAAAAATCAAACTGTTCATACAACTGTGCAATTTAATACTGAATAAAACTTAAACACGACAATACAGCTGAGCTGTACCAGATTTGCCAACTCACTGCATGAATAAAATATAGGCAATCATTCACTGATTATGGAACGCATCAAATTTCAAGTTGCACACAATGGAAAACTGACAAATTACATAAGCTAACAGCAAAAAAACATTTTATACACACAACCAAAGCAATGTCTGCTGAATGCTATCCTGCAATGACAACACTAAAAAATCTCGTATTACAAAGGAATACCTGCCTTCAACTAATCGTCATTCAGCCAAACAACTTGTATTTGCTGATTTGATAGCACTTGTACATTCAGATAGATCAGTTGTTTCAGGAGCTTCATATATGTAGAGGGTGGTCCAAAAATGTCCCAACTGGTTTTAGTCAGAAATTCGTCAAATCTCCATCAAAGTTGCTAATTTTTGGCACACAGATGGCCAAGACGATAGAATTATGTGATGTACACTCATTTTTCACCTCACCTAATTTATGTCAATGCACTACCGTGTAAAATGCAGGTGCTCCAAATTGTTACATTACGTGTTGATTATCAGTATCAGATTGCTCACTTTTTCACTATCAATTCGACAGAGGGTGCCACGTGATTTAATAATTTAGTGGTATTAAATATTTTACACTGAATATTCAGACAACAAAATAGCTGACTAATGAGCTCAAAACACATCTAATCCATGAATGAGTGATGTGGAGTTTGATCAGTTGATCGTTAATGCCACTATAACCACGATGTCACGTCTAAGCCATTGTGTACACTTCTGGCATAAATTATGATAATTTGGAAGCAAATTGTTACACAAACTTAAAATTCTGCTAAATAAACCACATTTTAGTTTATTGTGTGCTTAATTAAAAGGTTAGAACTTTTACGGGCATAACAACTCAGCATTCTGCAACAATTTGGAGCAACTGCATTTTACATGGTAGTGTGTTGACATAAATCAGGTGAGGTGGACAGTGAGTGTACCTCACATAATTCTATCATCTTGACCGTCGGTGTGGCAAAAATTACCCTATCAAATTTGGTGGAGATATGACGAAGTTCTGACAAAAACAAGTTGAGACATTTTTTGGACCACCCTGTATGTTAACACTACTACTATTCTGTAATCAACATAACCAATTCACAGCTGTCGCAGGGACGATCATACATACACTAACTTCAAGTTGCATTTATGAAGTGCACAGAGCAAAAATACACTGTGAAACCATCTAACACTGTTAACATTGGAGAAAATAAAAATAATAACTATGATCAAAGAAATGCTCAAGTTTCACCAACAAACGTTCACTCTACCAATAACAGAAAACCACTGACAAGTCGCCCAGGTGGCCACTGCAGGAATGCAGTGATAGCAAACCTTCCACAAAATTACTAGAAGAAAAAAAACTAATATCAATGATCAGAATACTATAGGATGCAAAACCCTTGACTCCAGTTTTAGTCAGATGAATCCACACCTCAATTTTCCAACAGAGGTAAAGAAATTATAAGGATAATTCTAGAAACCACATCCGAGAAAACTGTTCATGCAATTGTCGAAAGCTAGTACAACTTCTCAAAGCATGGTTGATCCAGCATGCTCTGATATTACCAAACAAAATATAAGAGCAAAAGACAGTATTGCAACTACATGTTTCTCTTTTGATGTACATTACAATTTCCAAATTATCACTTACTAATGAACCAGCAACGTTATCAGATAACATGCTCAGAAATCAGACAAAACATTGAGAATGTTACATAGGTTACTGTTGTACATGTTACAATAAACAGATTCAGTGAGTTTGCCTCAGATTCAGTGAGTTTCTCGCTGACATTGTGCGCTTTATAAATTAAATAAACTAATGATCACCCAGTAACATGTTACGTAAAACTGGAAATGACATTCAAATCTAACTTGAACAAAACAAGCTGTATTGGTCTCAAATTGATAGAAATCAGAAAAAAATAAAACGATCAGATTACACAGAAACTAACACTGCTATAAATTACCTCAAAAGACAAAATATGGACCCATCATTAATGATACTATTCAATTAGTTCATGATAATACAGCACAGAACAAAAATCAACTGATTTACCTGCACAGAGCTTGTGACTGTTATTCATAAATTACTGACGTAGACTACTTGCATACCAATAGGGTGACTAGTCAACTCAGCCAGCCTGCTTGGGGTTAAGATGGGACATGTTTACCTCTCAGACGACAGATAACAGTGTGTAATTCTTATGAAGAGCAATACATACTTCTAACCTTTTAATTCTCAAATACAAAAGGTGTTTAGTTCATATGATAGCCTCAGATTCAGACAAAATGCTTTTTACTCTAATTGTAAATCCATTTTCACACAAATAAACATATACATGATATTGCTCATGACACTGAAAGATACTAGTACCAAGTGTAAATATATATATGTATATATCCTTAATGACAAATATGCAAACTTACTTAGCTTACTGTGACTAGTCAACCATCACGCAAGCATAAAAAGCAGACTGCTAAAATAATCAGTTCAAATCATTAATGCTTTGAATAATAAAGGCACTGTTTTGTAGATCTGACATTCCAATTTGCTAGCAGAATCCATAGCAAATAATAATAACATCTCAATGGTTCGGGATGCAACTTTTCACAGGTATTGGAGCAAAATGTAGCAAGAATGACAAAAAATATATTTGCCCTTGTGACTAGCAAACTGTGTCTTAATATTACTGAAAAAAGTTTAGTAATAGTTGATTATATACGAGCTTCGACCAATAATACAATAAAGCACACTAAAAAAGCCAGCTGAAAAAACTGCAAAAGCAGAAACACTCAACTTGCTACTGTTACTCTAGATGCAGGCCGTAATCTACTTCAGAGCTGCTAAGTATGCATTTCAACTACACTTGTAGCAAGCAAAATAAATGCTGATCACAACAAAATAGGCAAGATACCACAGCAATGCAAACTAACCACCAGCTAACAGAAACCAGATCCCTCTAAGCAAAACACAAACAAGCACTGAAGGAACTAGGCGGCATCATTACGAACATGTTATTTCTTTGGGGAGAAGGGGGCGAGGGAGTCATATGCAGTTAAGGTGGTACTGTCGAACAGGGTATTGCTGAATTCCTTCCTAAAAGCCATCTAGGGTAACCATTCTATTACTTGTAATGATTGGGTGTACATGCAACTCAAATTTTGTCTGGGTTCTAAGCCCCAAATCACAACTTCCTGTAGGAAACTGGGTTAGTTGGGAGCCACATGAGTGTCCCCGAAAAAGCATCTTATTTCATATTTAATTGCCATTCTCAGAACTATATAAAAATGTACAATGTTGTATCATACAGACATTTCAACAAAAGTGAACAATGCACATATTTTAGGTCCAAAAAGTCAAAAATCAGGGTTAGGGTTAGTCAGAGTTGTGCAGATCTAGGCAGACACCTTCACAATATGTCAGCACTGAGCCGAAATATTTTCTAGTTTAAAAAAGTATTGCTTAGAAGCAACAACTTACTGGCCATTCTAGACAAGCCACAGTTACCAGAAACATCAGACATAATTGCTACTACATGTATGAGAGTTATGAACAGCTGCTACAAACAAACTGATACAACTGAACACCAGTTGACAAGTAATACACTGCAGACTTAACAACCATTGGCGGACGACGTAGGCACAGGTCTCTGAGTGGCTGACAACGACGTAGACATGGCACTGAACTGTGCAATCGGAACCGTGCGTAAGTGCAGTACAGGAATCGGAGTCAACGCAGATGCCGACGACGACTTTGCACTCGGTGATAATGATGAATTCTGTGGCTTCGGCATAACTGACGGATGGTGTGGGGTGGCTGACGGCAGGTGATGTATTGGTATAACAACTAGCTCAGAGGAGTCAGTGTTTTGCAATAAATTACGGTCTGACCACGAACTCTCTGGTGGTGGCGAGTACGCGACACTTGCTTCAGATATGGACGGACTTGACACTGCTGCCTGCTGAGTTACACTTGAATATGGTTCAGATGTTAACGACCTGTTTATCATCGGCACACCGTCTAAGTCAGCTGAAGACTGGACATGTGTGAACTGACAATCAAATGTGTCAATCACGTGATTCTGTGATTCAGTGGGTGTGACGACAGCCGGTGAATGCAGTGAGCCATTGTGCATCACTTCCGGAGAACTAATCTCACTGTGAGTGCCAAGCAGCTCCTGGATCTCCTGCTCTATACTTTCCAAAGTCTGCTCCACCTCCTGCTCATACAAACTGGATAACTCGTCGGCGCCATTCCGCGGAACGTTGTCATACTCCGAGTTTGACTTCTGATCCGGATCCGTACTTGGATTAGTTGTCAACATTCCACTGTCGAGTGCACTCTCAGCTGCCACAAAACTCACTATACCCGGCTCTGGCAGGTTTCCAATGTTATCCAGCAGGCTGCTAACGAGCGATGTCCGTGAACTGGGAGCATCAGTTCCAGCTACAGAAGCATGCGCTGAGCTGACCACATCATTGTCCCGAGCCAGGAACGACCAGTCTGAGGCGTTTCTCTTCAGCAGAGCCTCGGGTACAATCACCGGTCCGCCGTCCGCTGGAATACTTGGCCGGCCTGCTGACTCTCCACTCGCAGTTTCCACGTACATGCTGGCAATCAACCGTTCCACGCTCGGCTGCTCAAAACAGCCAAATGGCTTTGTCGGCTTTTCCTGGGGATCGCTGGGTTGTGGTGGGGCTGGCCGATCCAGCCTCATTCGATGCAACTCTTGCTTACTTAGCACCAGCGACTGAATGACGTAGTCATCATCAAAGCCAAAGTCCAACATGAGGTCCGACTGGAAGAACGTAATAAGTTCATCTGCTGATTGGCGCATTATTTTCCCTGCAAATACATGACATGCACACCTACTAGCATTATCACCAGTTTTCTTTAACCAGCTCATTTTTATACTCAGGTTCGTGGTAGCTTAGTGTTACGGTTGACAAAATGTTGATCAACGAAGTTACTCTACACCACTCATGGATGGATGACTATGAGCAGATGGGTAAAACATCTCGCTATGCTATGAGCCACTCAGGTCCACTCAGCCTAGCCAACCCTCCATGGTTATGTATAGTGACAGCTAAGGCATAAACAAGCACACTGTCCTGCATACATGGTCTGACTGTGTAAGCACCAACCTATAAGCCACATGGCTTGTAAGAACTATACTTTATATTACGTACTCCAGGTTAGGTCATGCATCCCAGGCGGAATCTACAGGGATTGCTGCAGGCTTTTTACAGACTGCAAGTCTGAATCCTGTCCCTTCATCCAATCAAGAGCATCAAAGCACCAAAGCATCATGGTTTCATTCTTTAGTCATTTTAATATATGCCTGATAGTAACTATATACTTAATGCAATGCTTGCAGTTGTAAGCTTTTGTAAAGTGGACAAAACAAGCAGCTAAAAGAGCGAAGCTTGAAGACTAACTTCTATGCAGCTTCATGATGTTGAAACTCATGGTAACTAAGAGACGTTCTCCTTCCAAGATGTAAATGTCCCAAAGTCGCAGCACTAAATGAAAAGGCACCTGTAACAATAGACAATGATTACTGAACTCATTACCCTGCAGGCTAGCAATACCGACAACATATAGTAACATGATGATAACTATGATTGTAAAAGTCATGAAAGCATTTATAGTTCTCTCATCATGGCACTGCCATTGCAATAGTTCACCTGGTTCACTTGATCAATGTACAACGAGCGTCATGTATATATCCAATCTTTTGACGAAGCTAATCGCAATTTACTATTACACTATTCAGCACAAAAGCTGACACATGTACTCATTTTACCATCCCACAAAGGGCAAGAGCCTGCATCGAATACTTTGTTGATTGACACCAACACATTACCATTATTACATCAAGCCACAAACCACAACACACATACATACAGGAAATTCGCTGCAGCAGCACTATGTTTTCTGATCTGAGTGAGAAAGTGAGTGAGTAGGGTTTAATGTCCCGCCCGACACAGTATAGGTCATTTCGGGGATGGCCTTTGCCAGGCGGAATTGCACATACACATAATAACAAAACAAACAGTTTAACCTCTACAGAAAGTTTAACCTTTATGAAACACAAAACACAAAAAAAACGACCTAAACCTAAACTTGTAAGAACTGCCGATTATAATTGTACATATGTAACGATAATGGCAGTTCTAATAATCTTCCCTGTTATCCTCCAGACAGTCATCAATCTCATAATGCTGTCTATTGGAAGACAGGGGACGATTTTCTGATGTGAGATAACACTGGCAGTTAAATAAGAGTTTCACTAGTAATGACATAACAGCATTCATCACGAGGCACAAACTATAAGCTTCACGTGGTTCATAACAGATAAATATTTATAAAGATACACATAACATGACAAATTCACATCCAACCCATCTTGCAAATTCAAGTTCATCTCACAAATTAGTACACTGAATATGTCATGACTAAAAAGTTTAGCCAAGTTAATTCAAAACATCAATATTTAGTCAACACATTTAACATTTTAAATATTAGAATGTATAATATAACGACTTTCAGAATAGTAAGAACAGGAGTCAATAACAGCAGCATCGATGATACAATACATATACTAGAGAATACAAATTAAACAATCAACAATGCATGCTACTTACTCGATCTAAAAAGCACTGCATAAACCATTTAATGGTGTATAGGCTTGAATACATATCATTCTTGTCCTGCCAAAATATACCAAAGCCAACAACACTGTGAGACATAAAAACACACCAAATTTTTTTTATCATAACTTGAAGAAAAGTGATCCAATTTTTAATAAGTTTTGGTACGAATATTCCTAATACAACTGGCCATCAAATGACTGTTTAGTTTCCCACCTCACCCAACGTCTGCTTCTGCACTATCTGGGGAAAGAAGACGAACAAAATACTGCATTTTTAACCACTTTGGTATTATTGCTTAAAATAACACACAAAACACACATTTTGTCCACATTTTCATGGTTTTAACTGATAGTTTATCCAACTGTTCATTTTTTATCTGACTACAAAAATGTTTGAAATGTTGGCCCACAACATGGGCTCAGCTTGAAGACACTTTCTCCATTCGTTGATAACAGCATTGATAACATTTTGCTCCAGACCAATCCAGACTTCACCAGTCACTTATTGAATTCATCAAGATTCCTGAGTGTTAGCTAGGCCTATTTAATAGACGTGCTGCTGCACAACAGTGAAAACTTGTAATTGATTGGCTGTTGGTGGCCACATATCCGAAAAGATGAAATTTTATGAAGTTTTTTGTTGATTTTAATGCATATTTTGTCTGTTCTGTTTTTCCAAGGTAATGCAGAAGTAGTTGTTAGGTGAGGTGGGAAACTGAAAGGTCATTTGATGGCTAATTGTGTCAGAAATACGTGTACCAAAATTTTTTAAAATTTTTGGTACATTTTGCTCTAGACCAATCCAGACTTCACCAGTCACTTATTGAATTGATCAAGATTCCTGAGTGTTAGCTAGGCCTATTTAATAGGCCAGTTGTATTAGGAATATTCGTACCAAAACTTATTAAAAATTGGATCACTTTTCTTCAAGTTATGGTAAAAAAATTCTGGTGTGTTTTTATGCCTCACAGTGTACATTACACGTATCAACTATTTCTGCTACAGTAAAAGTCTCAAATGATGGCTACATTTTATAACTTGGTTCTATAAATACTACCAAAAACCAAAAATATGTAACACAAAATGGCAGATATATTACTAAAGCACCTTCCAGCAAATGCATTCTTCAGGCAAAAAACAACAAATATAAATTAATGAGTGACTGATTAAAGTTTAATGCTCCACTCCACACATAATAGATGATTTCCTAGACAAGTTATTAACATTCAGCCAGACAAAAATCACCAAAAAAAACAAGAAAATGCACAAAAATATACAGTAAGAAACATATACTGTTCAAGTATATGTCATGAGTAAAGACACATAAAGTGACATAATAAAGAAATGTACAAAACATATCTCCACAAAACACCATCTCCAAAATACTGTGTTTTTTAATGTTATACGCTAGAAGTTGAAACTAGCCATAAAAATCATTAAGCACCAACTAAATAAACACCAATTGATTATTTCTAGCTACAAACCAGATGTTTCTTCAGCTTCTTCAGACACTTCTTCAAAACTCTGTCGTGATGACTCTGAAATCTCAGAAGCTTTGGAAAACCGGGAATAAAGAAACCTACATTAAAGTTCAAAAAACAACAAACAAATTACAGCTTTTAGCATAATAATCTTTATGCTTTATAGCAATTCTAATGGCTTTTATACACTTACCTTCACTATTACAAAGAATATAATCGTTTTTTACAATGAAATTACTAATATCAGAAAACAAGTAAAAATCAATTAGTGTTTACAATACCTATTATCTATCACAATAATTCCAACATTTTACAATAAAACTGCATTTGAGTGCATCAGTAGTTGTCAGTACTAGTACAATCAAGATCTGTTAATTAATTAGTGCCTCTGTTAAACCTTTTTGACACTACGTATTATATAAGCTAGATAATTATTATTATAATTATAGATTACTTGAGTATTATTATTACAATCACTGAAAAAAGTGAATTTTCTCACCATGCACGGAGTGCTTGTCATCACTCATCAGTGCCGATAACGCCCAGAATGCATCCTAAAAAATCACTATTACTGAATTAGAATAAAATAATCATGAAACGTCTACAACTAGTTCTGAGATACCAATAATTAAAAAAACTTGTATTTTCTATGCAACACAGTCACACATCTCACGGGCCCATAAGAACTAATTTTCTTGCACAGAATTGTGCAAAACTTGGAGAAATAGATTGTGTGCATTTGTCAAAAGTTATGATAAACAACGATCAGTTTCATCACAAGCAAAACCCTTTCACTACTGGCATCAATGGCATGTTGCAAAATTTATAGCCCTGTCTAAGCCCAAAGTAAATATGTTATACAGGGAGAACGAAAAAACGTGGCACTTTACTTATCTTCACCAATTATTGATCGCTTTTCAAAATTCTTCCACTGGCACACTCTGCAGACAATTTGCAATAATGTGATTATTATATATCTCACCACACCATAAATGCATCTCTCTGCTACCTTGTGAAATATTAATAAAATATGCATACATAACGAGAATCACAAACAAACATTTTGGGTGAATGATCTGTAATACACTAAACTGTGTGGGTCTAACATAATCTAGTGTCATACAGATTAGTCATCGCAATGTTGGTCTAAAGTGTTTTTTTTCATTTACCTAAACTTTTGTTATTATTGTTAGTTTTTGCTTACACTTATATTTTATAAGGTAATCTTAGTGTAAAAATGCATTCACTATGTGGTGGGATATATGATAATCACATTATTGCAAATTGTCTGCAGAGTGTGCCAGTAAAAAAATTTTGAAAATTGGTTAATAATCAGCAAAGCTATTGATAAAAATAAAGTGCCACGTTTTTGTATGGCCCCCCTGACTGGAAGTGAGAGAGAAAGAGAGAAAATCTTTGAAATTTTTTTAAATGGTGCATTCTGGTGTACTCTATATTTGTCAAGCAATGGCAGGGCCCCCTAAACGTCGCAGGGTCAGGGGTAACTTACCCTCCTACCTCCCTCTTAACAGGCCTGCTTAATCCACGTTCAAAATTTCAACTTCGCAAACGCTGAGATATTGTTTGACAAAAGGCCCGACTAAGACAATCACCCAGTCACCACAGAGGCTAAAAAAAATCGAAATATGCAAAATAAAATATTAACAACACTACACATATGTCCACAAATAAGTTAAGATTAAGAGCAGGGTGGAAATCAGTCGAGAACCTCTTCATTCATGTACATGAGAAGCAATGCGGCAAGTTGGCTCATGCCCTGGCAGTAGCCGACCTCTGTGTTATAGACAGAGTAAGCAGCAAGCACGTGGAACAACGACTGTTGCCTACACAATAACATGCACAGCACCATCTGCATGCTGAAACATGACGCTATAGCAGTGTAGCTGCAACTGATAAAAAATCAAACTGAAGTATCATCCTTATTAACTGATCTGTCGACATTTCAGTCACCACTGCTGTTGCCCTGCTCGGAACTATTTCTGACTGCAGCAAGATGTCTCCACAAAGATAGATCAATTTTTTACATTTGTGAACTTCAAGTTATCACCACCTGAAAACCCGTGCTAAAGACACGGCCAAAACCACCCCAAACTTAATCACTTTTAGCTTTTTGTTCTACTTATAACGAAATATTTTATCATGGCTAAGTTTTTGAAACATTTAAACCTACATATATGCATTGCAAATATTTGTATGTTTCAGCCGGGCGTAGCAAACTGAAACTCATATGAACTAAGCAACTAAAAACCCATAGAAATCCCAAAACTGAACAGCTGCATCTTTTTTGTGAATACCCAAAAAAGCCTCAAAAACCAATAAAACCCAAAAAACCAATGAGCTAAGTTTTTTTTATTTAAAAAACTCTATTTTTTGCTACTCCAGCTATTACTTATTAAGTTATGTAGATTCATCGATTCATCAAAGACATTTGAGCCGATAGTGTTACTAGTCGACATACTTGACATCGTATCGTTTGCAGAACATGATGTGATCACGGAATGTGCGGTTGACATCCAAGTCAATCTGACGCACGTCCGTTGACCACCGACGAGCTGTTGTCTTCATTTCCTTTACAACAGAACAGAAACAATAAGCATACTGGCACTGTATAAATTCGTTTATTACTATTATTCTTGCAAGACTGGAAGAACTCGAACAGTTCGCCCAACTGTGGGGCCCTAAGTTCCCACAACATTAACACATCCCAACCCATTTTTCCCATGACCATTTACAGCACACGCCCGGGAGAGTAAAACGACCACATCTGCTTTTCAAACACCCAACTCTGCGGACCAAAAGACAGAAGTAAAATCCATACACATCTACATTCCTCAGGCTATTGCCAGTCAAAAAAATTATAGATGTGTTTTTGTCCCCAGAATTTTGACCATCCCAAAGTTTAAACACACCTGTTTAAGTCCTCACAGTTCAGCAAATACAAAAGCATGACAATGCACTACAGGCAAATGAGATATACTAATCCATCCCTCATGCCAATTATCAACTAATCATCTTTCACAAGCACAAAAACAAATACAAAATATATAATGTCATTTGTACGAAAATCTCTCTGATGAAAACAAAAATAAGCTAATCAGTCCCTCAAACAAATTATTAGCAATTTTGTTACATAAATGGAAAAAAAGATACAAAACTA
>Ga0209367_1000671_pt1 | contig 36624 bp, 27 predicted proteins | sample WorMetLIZISLAND2_FD_187412 | JGI IMG/M metagenome (GOLD analysis project Ga0209367, IMG submission 187412) | Marine gutless worms symbiont microbial communities from Max Planck institute for Marine Microbiology, Germany - Olavius geniculatus... ...
ATGTTCGAAGTGTCCACCGACAGCTCCAAGCTCCAACACAAGCCTTCAGTCGCTTAATTTGAGAAGTCTTTCACAGTCTTGTCGATCGGTCCTTGTGGTAGGTTGCTCCAGATAACCTGAAGCGATTTCTTCGAATTTATGGAAAAGCTTTACGGTTCCTGAAACTAGAGTCTTCCAGGCAGCCATCGGTGAAGATTTGGTGATTCTAGCTTGCACCGTTTTTGACTGATCCACCTGTGTGACAGACGGACAGACTGACAGATGGACGGACAGAATTGCGTTGGCTAAGATGCGCTGAAAGCAGTAGCTGCTTTCGTGCATAAAAAGGGAAGGGAAGGCACAAAAAGTCACGCAGACATTATATTTCACTTATTTGTGGGGAAGCCCCCTGTAAACTGATTTTTACTAAATTTTGCACATTGGGAGATATGCTGGACATAATTTTCTGTGCAAATTTTTTATGTGGAAAAATTAAGGGGTTTGGGAAATACAAGGGGTCAAATTTTGGGTTCTCCCATTGAAATGGCTGATCACCTTTACGACAGTGCTGCGCTACTGCGCAGTTTGTGATGACTGGTGTTTATTATGCATCGCTGAATTAAAATTCATTACGGTAATGTGTAATGACCTGGCATTATTGACAGCACACAATATATTATAAGCATCTATGGTAGTTGTCATTATAGGATTGAAGATGTTCATGAATTTGAGGACGCTGTCAGAAAATGTTGAATTGTAAGAGTGCTGAGATTTGGTGGAATGTGGTTAAAATTATTGCCAATCACGTGTCGATGTTTAGTATGCATTGCTGAATTCAACCATTAGATCGTGCATGTCAGTTTGGTCTCGGTGATGTTTAAGTATAGTTTTGTTACGCTGGTAGTGTTTTTATTTGTTGTTGTGCCTGGTGTTTAGTATGCACCATTCAAGCCAGGTAGCAAGCGGACGCTGGCTGAGCGAGCACGTCAGCTGGGTCTCGATGGAGTGCTGGACACAGTGTTGATGACTGGCAGCTCTGCAGCTCTGTCTCGAGCTGTCAATGCCAGCATCGAAGGTTACAGTCAGCTTTATGTAGCTGTGTATATCTGTAGTTATCTCCACTTAGTGAGTGTAGTGAATGGTTTCTGTATGTCTGTCATTCTGTCTGTGTGTCTGCGATGTGTCATCTGTCCGTCGTCGTCGTCCGTAACGGATGTATAGCGGCTGAACGGTAGGTCGTATGGTAAATTTTTTACATGAATATAAGCCCTGTGTCTTAAACCTACAGGGTGGTCCAGTTAAAGTGAAGCCAACTTACATTTTTGCTGGTAACATTTGAATGCATAGGTAAAATTCAATGATTTTTTGCAAATGTGATAACAATTCAGACACACACATTGGGAATCATAAAAATTTAATATTGTTCATCAGATGGCGTAACCATGTTAGGTATTTTCTCCCTTGTTACATCTCTCATTTTACTGACTTACTCGCATAGGCCGATAATTTTACGTTTTGACGGACTTGATAAAATTCTATGGTAAAATCGTCTGGTTTTGCTGGTATTTGTTAGCCTTTGCTTTTAAAATAATATCTTTGGGAATAACTACCTGTTTCTGCATTTTGATGGGTAAAATAGCGCGAGAGGACAGAATTGTTATAAAGGCGTTACGGGTGAAAAAGAACTGGAGCTTTCGCCACTTTCTGAAGGAATTTGCCACCAAAGCTTGGTGCAGATCAAGCCTTGACCGACTCATCAAAAAAATCGTTGCTGGATTTCTTAAAATTTGCAGCACACCACTTCTTGTTGTATGCAGTTTACATTTGCAAAAAATCATTGAATTTTACCTATGCATTCAAATGTTACGAGTAAGTCTAAGTTGGCTTCACTTTAGCTGGACCACTCTGTTATCTCCACTTAGTGAATGGCAGAGATAATGTACTCACTTTCTGTATGTCTGTCATTCTGTCTGTGTGTCTGCACAGCAGCATGTTGTCATAATAATAATGTCACCAGCAGATAGTGAATCATGATGGAAGTTTTTTAAAGGGTGAAGCGAGGGCCAAAGTACAATTATTTACATGTTGGTGGCTAAACAGATAATGATTAATATCAACAAATTTTGGGTAGATATACGTTTTTCAAGCTGATCAAGTTGGTCAGCTAGTTGTTCAGTATTGGTAATGTAAGAAAGAATGTACAGTGTGAATCAGAAAATTATACATTTTTAAAGTTTTTGGAGTTTTATTTTTTAATGACAGAAAACTTTAAAGCCATTTTTATGTGCATATCTGGCATTCAAGTCTACGCCAAAGTACAAAGTTTTATTTAATTACTTTTAATTTTTATGAAGTTATGCTATAATATGCATGCTCACCCAGAGAATTTTTCATGTTCACTTTAAAGTCCATTGTGAAATTCACCAGATTTTAAGCACTTGACTATTAATTTGTGGGGCGCAATGTTGCAGATATTTTATAAACTTAAACTTAAAGCCGAAGACCATTCTGGAGCTAAAAAGTGCACTGCAGCATATATTATATGGGATGATTTGCCGCAGACTTTTGCAATATCATTTTAATGCTTGTGCTTTGGCTGGTGTTAAACATTTTGAACATTAGATATGAACTTTTTCAAAAAATATTTTGTTGAATATGCTTAGCTGTTTTTCTAGCTGTAATATTCCAGCAATTTTTGCATTTTAACATTTGTTTGTTGTCAGATACCAAAAGTTTGTGTTTTGTGGTAAATATTTGTGAAAATGAAAATTCTCTGGGTGAGTACACATAATGTGGCATAACTTTATCTAATTTAAGAATAATTGAATGAAAGTTTGCAATTTGGCATAGATTTGAATGCCAGATATGTTTGTTAAATATGGCTTAAAAGTTTTTAGTTTAAAAAAAATAAAGTTTAAAAAACTTTAGGGGTGTATAATTTTTTGACTAACACTATGTCCACACGTTGCATGCAGGTTTATCAAGTTTGAGTGCAGTAGAGAAGGGTGTGCAGCACGTTCTGGCTGACATCATGTCAAAAGACATTAACATCATTAATGCCACTAGACAGTGGTCTGTCTTATTATTTTATTTCAAATATGTGTTCAACTAACACTGACGTTCTCTAGTAAATGACTATAAGTATAGAGCTGATAGTATAAATTTTACTGCTGATGCATGCACTGGCCCATGCTTTATATTTTGCTAAGATTTTTCTGAGCCAGCAGCACTATTAGGCGTCATTAATGCTAATGCTAATAAGCTGGATGTTGCATACTCTGTGGAATATTTTAAAATTATTTTTTTTTGTTTTACATCTATATGAGTTAAATTGTTACCTCAATTTCTGTGTTGTTTAGGCAGTTGTCATCATTGTCGTTGGCATTTTTATTTGTAAATGCGGATTTACGAGTAGCATCGTGCAGCATATTTGTACATAGTTTATGTCAATAAACACAAGCCGTCACTTGGAAGTACAGGTTGGATATGGATATGAAAGTTTGTGATGATCGAGTGATTATTTTTCACCAACGAACGTATGTGTGGTTTAAACAGCACATCATGTTTGCTGTATGTCAGGTGCCGTGGAAAGATCTTTTTGTTGTCAAAACAAGTGAAGCCTGCAAAGAACAAGGACACTGACAAGAAGCCCAGCAGTTCAAGTGCTAGTGCCTCCAAGGCTAGTGGTAAACCTGGCAGTAACGCAAAGACATCTGGTAAATCGGTAGATGCAGACAAGTTTGAGTTATACTTTGACTTCAAGGCTTACATCACGGCCATCAAACCACATCAGGTCAGTGGCAGCTTTTGACTGACTGCTGTGTTCTGTCATAATTTGCCCACTTATTAGCTTCTACTCTGTTGCTCTGTTCAGTAGTTTTGTTCTCAGCACATGGCAACTTCATTTCATTTTGAACTAAAAGCGCTCACAGGACACGTAGGCTGATGGACACTTTGTTTGTTTGTTTGTTTTAATGTTCAACGTGTGAGATGAGCTAAGTGTGCAAAATTACATTTTTGAGAAGAAACAATCTCCAAGATTGCCAGAAATGGTTACTACCTCAAATTTCAATTACAAAGTAACAAAACTGTAGGTGCAGGTTCCGTAGACATTAAGTGAACAATTCTTCAAAAGCCTCATTCATGGTTTGATTTTCGTCCTGTACAAAGTGCAGTGTAAATTGTTATATTGATGCTGGCCATAGAATATAGAATTTCATGAAGGATAGAAGATTTTAGTGTAGATAGGTTACTCGTAATATTAAAGCATTCATAATTTGGGAGATAGAAAGAGTTTTGAACTTGTTCGTAAGGAATTTTTTTCTTTGTTAAATAATTGTACTATGTCTGCCATTTCAACAGTAGTTTGAACAATTGAGCTGTCGCTGATTTAACTATTTGTTAGACAGAGCGTACCCTGTCCTGACATCTGTCTGTCTGTGTGTCCAGACTTCAGCAATAGCACAGACATCAGTAACCACGTGCGGTTATCTGACCATGGAAGTAGAAATATTATTTGTAGCTCCTTGTTATCTGACGAGCCAGCTGCTGCTTGCTGCCTCGTTTGCTCTAACTGCGAAATGCGAAAGTGCGAAATATGTCCAACTGTAAAATGCGAAACAAAATGTGAATTTGCATCGCATTATAGCGTATATATAACAGAAAATGCGAAATGGTTCCAGGACATAACTTTTCTTATTCGTTTTTTATATACACGTCTTCACACTGCAGTTTTCGCAAGTTCATTTTCGCACTTTACTCTAAGACAGATTTCACACTTTCGCATTTTGCAGTTTGCACTTTATAAATACCCTGTCTCATGGCAACGTCCGATCAGCGTACTGACGGGTCTGATTAATTGCCGTTGGCAAACATCGGAGTTCGTTTGATGCTTGTTTCCCTAGTCGATGCACTGCTGGTGCAGCTATCATGACATTTTTTACCTACATCTATCATCTCTGTTATTTTACACTGGCTCTCGTACTGCCTATCATGATGCTTGCAGCTAAAGTGCTAACTGTGAAGTGCAATAGCGTGAAATCTGTTTAAGTGTAAAGTGCGAAACAAAATGCGAATTTTGCGTCATATTTTTTATTTCTCGGTTTGCCCTGTCTTACTGCAACGACCGATCAGCCCAATGACGGATCTAAATTGTCAAACATCGGAGTTCGTTTAATGCTTGCGTCGTTGATCGCCGTGTGTTTTATAGGCCTAGTCTATCTATAATCTGTGATTTTGTTTATTTATTCATTCATTTCTATTGTCGTCAGCGACAGCTCGTTCTAAGCTATTATTAATCTAGAAGTTTATTATTGAGCTGCTGCTGCATACTTTGCCAGAGTAAACTTGGTCTGTGTCTGTTTTGTGGCAGGTGTTAGCAATTAACCGAGGAGAGAGCATGAAAGTGCTGAAAGTTTCCATTGACATTCCGAGTGCGGTAAAAAGTTTTTGTGTGAGTCGCTGTCAGGCAGAATATCAGCCTCATAACAGCGCTGACACACAAGTGAAGCGACTTGTTGCTGACAGTGCTAACGATGCTTATGATCGACTTATACAACCAATGCTTACACGTGGATTCAGGTTTGTTTGTCTGTATCGATTGATGTTATTTTTGGTAATTTTTTTGGTCGTCACATACTACTGCTACCTTTTTTCTGGCCTGTTCTGTGCAATCTCTCACCGTGTGTTTTTCTTGCAATAGATCATGAAATGCTTCTATCTGTAAATTTAGCAGACAGTTGGTCACATATCATGTTAGCACTTGGCGCCCATTTCTATGCCTGCACCCCACGCTGGTTTTGTACACATTTACGTATGCTGACGTATAGAATGCTGAGTTGACTTGAAGTTGAAGTTGAATACATACAGACTGAGATGGTTTACTCATCTCTTGAGGGTCATCCATCTGAATACTGACCAGGCTCAGCGTCAATTAACTTTGTTGATGCGAATGATGATATTAACTGCTTTTAACCATGTATGGCACTGAATGGCTTATTTTGTGCTGATGCAACATTAAGAAACTACTCACTCGCTCACTGATGCCATTACAAACTATGTCATGCTGCCGGGTTTGTATGTATTGGGACTAGTTATTCTATCAGTACGTATAGAATAACTAGCGGACTGAGACGATTGAGTCTCTCAGTGGACTGGTCACAAAGCTGTGAAGCGGTTTCTATGCCTGCAGGTCAGAGCTGACGAAGAAAGCAGAGAAAGCGTCAGTGTCGGTGTTTTCATCCAACCTGAAGCAGTTGCTGTTGACTTCTCCACTGCGTGGCAAATTAATCCTCGGCATTGACCCTGGATTCCAGCATGGCTGCAAGTTTGCACTCATTTCAGCCACTGGTAAATAATCACTGCAGCAATTGGCGTGATGCTGCCTATAGCTGACATACTGGCACTGACTGTGTGTGTCTGTCGAAACTGGTTAGTCTTTCAGTGCGCATGCAACTGGGCCACCACATTCTGCAATTTTAGCCCCATCTCTCAATCTGACTTTTGAACTTATTGAACTGAAAATTGGCACTCTGGGTTTTCCTGCATTGGAGAACATACAACAGATTTTTGGATTTTTACACCTTTTTGTTAAGAGCCTACGTATATATGGAGATGAATGGATGGGCAAGGACAGCCCAATCTGAATAGTCACACTATAATTACAGAGACAGAGCATATGAACTGAGCATGGTGCTAGCTAGCTCAGATGTAGACATTGAAAAACATTTGTTAAAACATTTGTTGAACATAAGGTTAGCACACTACAGAAATGACAGTAAGTGACCTCTTTCAATGTCATGATGTTTTTGATTGACGTTTTATAATGCTGTAAGTAATCTTACATTTATGGTTTCCTTGTTTTGGTGTGTGTAACAATGAAGGAAAGCTGTAAACTGTGTGCTAGAAGTTTTGCATTTTTTTCTGTTGCATGAAATTATATTTTAGTTGCCACTATACTCTTAAACTGCAAGTATCTACATGGTGAAAACATTGTTTATTGGTGGTATTGCAGGCAGTGTACTGGAAGCCGGTGTAGCTTATCTTCACAAGAGAGATGCCAGGACAATGGACGAAATGCAGAAGATTAAATCAACATTGCTGAAACACCGGTAGCTTTTTTCTGAAAACAGTTTTCTATGTAGGAAAAATTATATTGCTTTGCAACTAATGAATTAAAAATTAGTTGGAATAGTGACTGTTTGTTGAAATATCAAGATAAGATAACGTAATTATTAAGGCATTTGCAAGCCTCTTGTACTTTTATATGATAAATACATTTGTGGCATTGTTAGAATTAACAAAAATAATGTTGTCATTCTGTTGTTTAAAAAAACGGTTTATTATTTTATTGCATTGTTTAGCTGTGAAACGGTAGCAATCGGCAATGGCGTCGGCTGTCGTGAAACCGAGAGAATGTTGTCAGATGCAATTCAACGTCAATTCTTTGACCAACTGTCTGTCATGTTTTGGTACAAAACTTCTTTCTCAATTCATTGATAATTGACTGACTGATTGGTTGGTTGGTTGTTTAATGTTATTACGTTGTATCATTACTGTTACTTAAGCCCAAATTCCATTACGCCGACTTTGCAACTTTTACCGAAACTTCCCCGTGGGGAAAGTCGTAGACACAAATCATGAAAGTCTGCAACACAAATCATGTCGCCGACTTTCATGATTTGTGTTGCGGATTTTCGTGATTTCACTGACTTTGTCGCCAACTTTCCTCCATGCATTATAATGGGAGGCATTAGAGTGACACAAACGGGTTTGTCTCGGACTTGTCACTGACTTTGTTGCAAACATCTGAACACGTCGAGATGGTTTGTGTCCACGACTTTCCTTGCGGGGAAGTTTCGGTGAAAGTCGGTGTAATGGAATTTGGACTTTACACAATTTTATTTTACAACAGTTTGATGATCCGTTTTTATGATATTCTAATATATGATTTATTGATCAGTGATTGACTTCAGTTGTGTCCAGTAGTCACTCATCATAATGTCTGTTTTGGTTTTTAAATCATTGTGCTTTATATAGTTACTTTACAGGTACCAGTTTTTAAAGTGAGATTTAATTACTTGTTATAGCAGTATTTGTACAGGCTGGATGTATTGCATGTCACTCAAGCACTGATATTAAAGCTTTGATAATAACTGATGCAGTGACATGCCATTGTGTCAGTCAGTCTGTCTGTATATATCATGGATGTTCCAAATTTTGCAAGTTTAAGCACAGCTGCAGTGCACATGAATTTTTTATGACTGAAAGTTGTGAAATTAGTCTCAGCTTGTTGTCGATGGAGTGATTGGATTGTTTGAGATGCACTTTTGTATTTTGTTGTTTAAGATGAGTCGTGGCGGACTGAACTAGTGTTATGATGTTATGTGACTGCAAAGTGTTTGCTTATATTTTCCAGCCAGATGCCAAAGATTGACCCCTGGCAGTTGCTATAGTTTGTACGTGCCAGTATACTACTGTGTCTCTGTGCAAGTAGTATAAAGCCCAAATTTCATTACGCCGACTTTGCGACAAAGTCCGCGACAAGTTCCCAACAAAGTCGCAGAGTTGTCGCAGACACAAATCATGAAAGTCGTCAACGTGATTTGTGTCGCGAACTTTCATGATTTGTGTCGGCGACAAGTCTGCGACTTTGTCGGGAACTTTTCGCAGACTTTGTTGCCAACTTTGTTGCCGACTGTCCGCATGTATTGTAATGGGCTAAATTCCATTAGAGCAACACAAGTGGGTTTGTCGTGGACTTGTCATGGACTTTGTTGCAAACATCTCAACATGTCAAGATGGTTTGTGGCTGCGACTTTCGTGATTTGTGTCCACGACTTTCCTTGCGGGGAAGTTTTGGTGAAAGTTGGCATAATGGAATTTGGGCTTAATGAGTGAGAGCGGTGCAGCGTATACTGTTGAAACAAAAACAACTGTGTATGTACAGTTATATCACTCTATATGTGTTTGTCTGCATATGTAAATATATGTCTGTCTGTATGTCTAACTGTGCATGTTGATAGCATAGTAAGTGAGAATGGTGCATCAGTATACAGTGCATCTGAACTCGCTCAGAAAGAGTTACCGATCTACGATGTTAGCCTGCGTGGAGCTGGTATAAGTCATCTGCTTGTCATTTGTGTATTTAGTACATCGTCATCATCAGCAGCAGCATCAGCATTAAGACATTACTACTACTACTGTTGCTGCCACTATTTTCTAATTTTTACATGCGATAGCAGAATGCTTCGCGCGTCTTAGCCATGGGCTGGTCGTCTGTCCGTTTGTCTGTTCGTTTATCTGTCCATCACACTGCTGTATTGTGTCAAAACGGTGCAAGCTAGGATCACGAAATCTTTACTGTGGGCTGCCGCAATGAATCTAGTTTATCGTGACAAAATTTTTTGCTTCTGGGTGAGGGGGGTCCCTTTTAATGAGAGCATCAAAGAGGGGTACCCCCTCTAAAAAGACGGTATATTGTCGGTATTGACTCGCCTAGTGTGAAAACAGTTGCAAATAGGTACAGACATGTTGCTTATTATAATAAGCACTGGTGACAGGCTTTTTACTTTTACCAACATCAATGACCTTGAACGACCTTGAACCGTCAAAATTAGGGGTTTTCGTGAATTTTTCATAATTTCGGGCTGCAACACGCATCTTAAGAGCGAATTGTGCCAAAATGGCTGGAGATAGACAACCTGTATATGATATTTACAGCACTAAACGTAGATTTCAGCAGTTTAAGTCTTGACTCTCTAGGTTCAAGGAGGCCGGCGCAGGCGGGCGTCAAAGAGGGGTACCCCCTAAAAATGGTTATTTTACCGCTATTGGCTTGTGTAGCGTGAAAACGGTTGCTGATAGGTACAGACATGCTGCTCATCATAACAAGCAATAGTGACAAACGTTTTATTGGTATCAACGTCGATGACCTTGAATGACCTTGAACCCCCAAAATAGGGGTTATTGGTGAATTTTTAGTGATTTCCGGCTGTGTCACACATTGTAAAAGTGAATTGCACTGAAATGGCTGGAGATGGACCTGGACAACCTGCATATGACATTTTTAGCATAGAACATACATTTTTGACAAGAAATACCTCGCACACATTATTTTCTCCTTGTATTCTTTTTAGTTCCTTTCTTTTCACACCGCAAATAGCAGTGCCGACAGCATCACCTCGCTGATAGCATGAACCGTGCAACTGACGTCATCACGTCATGTGACCCCAAAGGTCAAACTCGTGACCCCATTATCTTTGAGGCGCCATACCTCCATAACGGTGCTAGATAGATGCATGGTCTTGTCCATAGTGACCATGCATCTATGTAGCACCGTTATGGAGATATGGCCGTTTGAAGTTCTTCCAGGAAGGCTTTTCCAGGAAGGCTCTTCCAGGAACAGAGGTCGGTCGTTGGTCGGTCGTCGGTCGGTCCTCAATATTACACTGATCTTATATACTCCTCTTTGCTACGTTAAGAATGTAGCGCGCAAGGAGTAAAAATCTAAGTTTCGGTTTCTTAAATTCAAGGAGTTCCATATGCAGGCCTTACATTTAAGTACTCTTTCAAGACGCATTAATTTCTTATTGCTGTACACTGATTGCCGAGGTGGCAGGACCGCTGCTATCGAGTGTCACGTGAGCTTTACTCTAATTACTTATACGTTTTTGTTCAATGCTCAGTCTTGGCACATTACTGTGGGTTATGATGGGTTTTTCTACATCTACAAATAAAATTTTTGAAATTGCAAGGGAAGGGTTTTTACAGCCTCTGCCACCAAGTCATCAGCATAAATTCACAGAACTGCTGCTTGACACTGACATCAACTGCTGAGCTAGTCATAGGCTACAGCTACTTCTGGCTGTTTTGTCACACTTTTTTCAAGTCTGTTGAGACATGCTGAAGAAAAATTTATTAGTTGAAACTACTTGCCTTTGCCAGACTGACAGTGTCAAACTAGTGAAGGCATGAATAGTGATGAGAATGGTAAACTGCAATATTTTATGTGTAACTGTGATGCAGTGCGAGAAACATTGTAGAATGTTAACAAATCATTGAAGGTCAGAGTTAGTTGTGTACTTTTAAATGTGCATATATTTTGAGATGTTTATTTTTAAAAAATTTTTATCTACTCTGTCTATTTTATGATTGATTTTTTTTAATGTTTTAAAGTTTTTTTTACGTTCAAAGAGAATATGCCGCAGATCGTGCAAATCAGAAAACGTCAAAGTGGAGCGTTTGCTTATTTGTATATTTGTAGTCAGCTTGTAGTAAGCGTGGTGTTGCTGTTCCTTGTTGTCTATAGTGTCCATAGCACGAAGACTGCAAGATCCGTTAGCCGAGCTGATTAAGATTGATCCAAAGAACATCGGTGTCGGAATGTACCAGGTCTCTCGTAGCCAAACTCTGTGTTTCGATTTATTCCCGCTTTATACACTTGCCACAGTAAACAGCAGCCCTTAAGTTTTTGTCGTAGCTGCATCAACTTGTTTTCAACATTGTTTCATTGGCATAGTGTATACTCTGCAATAAATTGTTGTATTGGTATACTCTACAGCTGCAGTAAATTTACAGTTACTGGTAATTGATGATTAAAGATCTTTTCACGACCCAAATGCATTGCTACACTACGTGTAAAATATAGTCACCTTTAGAATTAGTAACGAGATTGCAACCTTTGACTGAATATACACCGTGGGCCATTAAAATGTGGCACTTTACTTTTGTCCATATCTTCATGAATAATTGACCGATTTTAAAAATTCTTTCACTGGCACACTCTGCGGACAATTTGCAATAATGTGATTATTATATATCCCACCACACCATAAGTGCATTTTTACACTACCTTGTGAAACATAAATGTAAAAACATAATCATAATAACGAACATTTAAGTAAATGAAAAAACACTTCATACCAACATTGCGGTGAATGATCCATATGACACTAGACTGTGTTACACTCACACAGTCTAGTGTCATACGGATCATTCACCGCAATGTTGATCTGGTGTTTTTTTCTATTTTGCCAAAATGTTTGTTTGTTATTGTCGTTATACATGCATATTTCATTCATATTTCACAAGTTAGTGTAGAGACGCATTTACAGCGTGGTGAGATGTATAATAATCACATTATTGCAAATTGTCCGCTGAGTGTGTCAGTGAAAAAGTTTTGAAAATCGGTCATTAATTGGCGAAGACATGGACAAAAGTAAAGCGCCACGTTTTTTATGGCCCACCCTGTATTTCAAAAAGCTTTTAGTGTGTAATGGTGAGCGCATTTCACACTTACCACCTACAAACCATGGTTGTCCGTTGGTTTGTTATCAGTTAGTCTGGTAAAATCCTGAGGTTACAACGGTCAGGCTCCCCAAAAGCATCGGTCTTGGTTCTGATTGCATCTTGCATCTTGCACAGTTCTATGCTTGATGATTTTGGATTTGATATTTCTGTCTTGTTTATGTTACTGATTACAACATTGTTCAGTGCATTGATGGGTAACACGTGGCTCGATGGCATGTTATTAGTAGGGCACAGGACTTGAATGAACAATAGTTTGTGGTTTCAACTCCCAGTTTGGTTGAAGCAACGGGTAATAGTGACATTTGTTGCAATAGCGGTTAGTAGTTGGATGAGTGACTGTTTGCGGATGGACATGTCAAACTAACCACCTTAACTCGGATAGGTAAATCAAGTAACAGCAGGTAGCACTGTGTTCATCCCCTGTTCTCCAATAGGCAGCATTATGAGATTGATGACTCTCTGGAGGATAACAGGGAAGATTATTAGAACTGCCATTATTGATATACACCATGTCTGGAAAAATAAGTGTCTACGGTTTTTTCAACATATTTTTGACAAACCTTAACCTATTTTCATAACAAATGTACACTATTGCGACGCTAACGCATGCTGCAGAAATGACGCTGTTTGCTGATAACGGCTGCTGCACAACGACGTTCCTGTACTGCACATGACGGCCACGCGTTAACATGGCGAAAAGCAAGACTAGGTTAAAAATTTTGATGAAAAGTAATTTATTTTTATGCCAACAATCTCTGTAGTTCTTTACTGCAATTTTTTTCATCCGGTTTTTTTGTTTCATATTGCAGACGCTCATTTAGCATTATCTTTTCGCAAAAATGGCATTTTCTATGACGTCATGATTAAATTAGCTATACTTAGTGAAAAGTAAATTTTGAAGATTAGTTTTAAATGCTTTTCGTAAAGCGTATCATTATGATAATGTTTGCCAAAAATTATAAAAAATGAGTTTGAATTTGTTGAAGTTATTCAGGAAAAAGTGTAGACTCTTGTTTCAGACACGATGTGTGTGCACAATTAGAGTCGGTAGTTCTTACAAATTTAGGTTTAGGTCGTTTTTTTGTGTTTTGTGTTTCATAAAGGTTGAACTTTTTGTTTCATTATTATGTGTATGTGCAATTTTGCCTGGAAAGGCTATCCCCGGAATGACCTATACTGTGTCGGGCAGGATTTAAACCCTACTCACTCACTCACTCAGGTAGCACTGTGATGACATATGACTGGTGATGCTTCATAGGTCTCAGATGGGTTTCTGTGAAGAGCTGTGAAGACGTTAAATAACTGTGGCTGTTGCTGTGCTGGTAGCATGACGTGTCTGAGAGAGAGCTAAAGGCAGCTCTGGATGGGGTCGTAGAAGATGCTGTAGCAGTCGTTGGTGCTGACCTTAACGTTGCCAGTGAAACACTGCTGCGGTCAGTGCTACACTGCTTAGGATTTTGCTCTTTTGTTAGAAGTCAATACTGCATAATATTGTGTTACTCAGGGGTATCAGCCATATGGATATGACACTTGTGGAAAAAGGAGATTAGGGGAATCCAAACTATTAGTCAGAATTTATATTGCAAGTTGCAGCCATATTGAATATGGTAAGAAAGTAATGGAGTATGGACTTGTGGATTGTTGTTACTATGATTTATTGCTGCAGACTGGCTGGTGTTCATCATAAGATGGCAAAAAAGAGAGTGGAATGTGGATGGATTATTATTACATGTATCACTGGGTGGAATTGCTTTTGGAGCACAAGTGATTCGCTTTTTTCTACACATTTTTTCAATATCTGTCTGTCTGACATTTGCCAAGATTTGTGCACTCTGCTTAAACTGGTTCACAGATTTTGATGCCATTTGGTGGGTGCACTTGTGGGGTCCAACGACAAACTGCATTAGTTGGAGATTGGGGATTGCCCCAGGGTGTCCCCAGGGGAAGAGTGAAAGGGATATTTAGGAGTTGCATGCCTAGCTAGAACGTGCTATTAGAAATTGCTGCCGCCACCTGGTGAATAACAATGATAGGTGATTCCGTGTTCTACCAAACTACTTTGGTCTTTGTTATTGTTATAAAAAAGTGTTAATTATATTTATTATTGTGTATTTATATACGTTATTCTGCAGACACATAGCCGGTATAAGCGAGAAGATGGCTGGTAAGATAGTGGAAAGTCGAGTGTCTCAAGGTCCATTCATCTGTCGCAGTCAGCTGCTGTCTATTGCTGGTCTTGGACCTAAGACGTTTGAGCAGTGCGCTGGCTTTCTGCGCATTATGCCGACACATTGCAGCACTGATCAGCACATTGAAGGGTTTGTCTTGAGCTTTTTTCTTTATCGTTTGTTATCGTCTTTACTGCAGTTATTTTAATCATCTTTGCTGTTGTTTCTTTCAATGAAGAAAGGCCGATGTGTTTTTAATTTAATTTAATATGTTATTTGTCTCTGTTTGCTTTTGGTACCGCAACTTGGGTGAAAAGGAAGGCATAGGCATCTGCTAAAAGCATTTAAAGCTTCCATCCCTTTAAAGTGTACTGCAAATTGCAGCTAAGTTATTACCACAGTATTAAAACCCAGCAACTTGCTATCCTGTGGTATCTAACCGACCCCATACGGCTTTCCATTTGTTCAAATCATGTTCACAACCTGCCACTTAGTGCCAAATTGCTTGGGTCATTGTTAGAACTGTTGTTGGTTGTGTATTTGGACTTTGTTGTATGTCCTTACTCCTTGTGTGCTTACACTGACTGCGTGCGTGGTTGGTTGTGTACTCTTGGCAGTCAGCACATGTTCATATACGTATTTCTAACAATGTATACTTTTATGGTTTCGCCATTGTATGATTTTGGCGTTGCTAGTCAATTTGTCTGTCTGGCTGCGTGGACACGTATTCTGAATGTTGTTAACGTGATACCTTGTTGTTTCGAAAGTTGCATACATATATTTAAGACAGTTTTGTTTAGCCTCTACTAATGTGAGGTTTTCTCTACTTTAACTGTTCTTTATTACCAAACACAGTTTTACCAGTTTTTGGCATTGGTGCATTCTGAGTGAAGGATGTAATTTGTGCATGGAATTTTGGTGCAGAAGATCAAAATTGAAGGTCACTGTGGGGTCATAGAATGTTGAATATGGTGAAAGTTGTACTTTTTGGACTTGTTGGCATGATATGTCGAGTATTAGTGGACACAGTTTCACCAGATGTTGACGGTTGATACATTATGTATGTACTCAATGTCCAGTTTTGCTGAGGCTCAGTGTAAAGCTGGGAAGCGCAAAAATACGACGTCGACGGAGTCAAAGCAAAGAAAGAAGAAGAAGCTGGACGCAGTGACAGCAAATCCACTCGACGCCACTTGGATTCACCCCGAGTCATATGAGCTTGCCGACAAGTTAGTTTGTCTTGATTACAGAGTGGCCCAATAAAAATGTATGCCACAAACTTTTAGTCATTAACTGCATCAAATATCAACTTGTCTTCATACTCAATAGTGCATTTGCAACTAAGTAGTTATCAAAGATTCCATCACACCCCAAAGTTGTAGCTACTCTATTTTGTGAAATCTAGTTAGCTGAGACATAAGTGGTACAAATTGAATTTTCAGTGTGACAGCAATACTTTAGTATTATTCGCTGGGCATTAACACTGTAACAAAACAGTGGCAGAGGATTGTGGTGTTGAAGTTAGTTTGATCTGATTTTGATTTGTGGATGAAGATCATGCAATGTAACCCTTTATTTCTCCAATCTTACTACAGCCAGTAGAGTTTTGTTTTAGCTCTTTTGTTTCTAAAAACAGTAGTTGTTCTAGAGTTACTGAGTATTTTTCCACAGTTATCAGGCGAGAACCACCATGATATGCATTTAGCTGGGTGGCCCTCAAGCTGACATATCAGTGAGTATTGTCATGACAAATCGATTCTGGACTATACTTAAAATTCAACATTTTAAAAACTTGAGTATTAAACAGACTAAAACAAATTTGAATAGATCGATAGCCACATAACATACACATAGTTTCATGTGATATTACTAAACTCAGGATGAAGTCAACAGACAAGGCCTAGAAGTCAAGTTGATAAATGGGTTGAGCATAAAGTGGATTGGTCCGGTTAAATAGTTGATAACAGTATATGGATGTAGATGTAGTCATTTGAACTGTAGAGTGCTGGAGATGGTGGAATTGGACAAGCAGCTGATTGGTCAGGCGACGTTCACTGAGCAGTTGCAGGCATACGTCAAGTCTGCTGGTCTGTATACTCTGTTCACTGTTTCCATTTCATACTTTATTCCACTACCATCCTAATAGCAGGGCTGCTGTAGGTATCGGATTTCAATACCCATACCCATACCCTTGCTTATTATCGTGGGAATCTCCACACCTACGGCAGCCCTGCCTAATAGGCTGCAATACGGGTTTTTTCCATCCATATGGGCTCCAAAGTGGAGAAGAAAAAGACTTACAAAAAGCTGAATAGGTGTGAATGTTTCTCATGGAGTTGTAGTTAGTGTACCAGTTTTTGGTTTGAAAGAATCAGGCCAGAGTCACTGGATGCATAATGGCAGCTGGGTTACAGAAATTCACAGCTTGGTTTGTAGTTGGGAGCTACTGCTACATATTACATGTTGGACTGGAAATCATTGTGGAATTCGGATTGCAACAATCTGCACACGTCTGCAGTTTTTGTTACATTTTTCTGCTTGACAATATATTGTTTTTTTCTTAAGACATCTTTCATCAAAATGGGAGATTGTGCACATCTGGGCCTGCATTGTCATGCTTTTGAGCTCTGAAGTAGTATGGGAGGGTCCCAAAGTTTCTTGTTTAGTATCTTGAATTATGTTAACTATGTTAACTTTTTACCGTATGGAAACATTTGCTGGCAGTTGCTTCAGGATGTTCAAGATTAGATGCTGAAAAAACATGAAAAGAACTCTAGCAGCAAAATATGATTGGTGCTCACTAAATTAAAAGTCAGCCATTGTTATCACGAACAGTAGTAAATTGACAATACAGCTGTGTTATCAAGAGCCTATTGAACTTCTGTAGTTCATCTTGATGTCTTGTTCTGTTGCTAGATGTCGCTGCTGTTGCCGACTCTCTGCATGTCACAAACTTTATGCTCAAACAGATACTCGATGGTCTTATGCAGCCACTGACCTATGATGCCCGAGACCGTATGAGTTGGACTTGCTCGTTTTGCAATAATAAACGTTTTTGTTGTTACTACTCATAGACCAATATGATCTGCTGCATGGAAACGCAACTTATTTGCAGCAATATGAGCTGGCGACAATTAAACCCAGTTAAGTTGGCATACAACCCTATCTGTCCAGATGGCTGGCTATGTTAAACCGACTTTGTCAGCGTGAGAAGTCCTAGTAACAGGCTCTGGAAAAGCTCTGGAAAAATTGGCCCAAAAAGAAGAACCAATTAAATGAGAACTGTTGGACTTATATAGCTTGCCAGTGTGCCGTCGTCATATCATATTGTCATGTCATATTAAAGATTTTCTAGTGCCCCCATTACACAATTAAAAAATCATTGGTGCATTACAGTGTTTGAAGTTAATAAAATACACGGCGAGATTTAATGAAAAACGGTAATGTAGCAACATTTTGTCACACGTATGTTATGCTGAGCATTATGCTTCGGTGATGTAACGTTCATGCATATTCGTTTATTAATAAGCTGATAAATAAATGCAACATACAATTTTGCGCAACATCTGAAATATAAAAATGGTGGAATGGCAGATATAAATTAATCAATTACCATGTGGATCAAAAGAATCGCCTCACCCTATGGGCAGGAGTTTTTCGCCATGAAGCACTGTAGGGCTTGCGGTGCGGTGCGCTAAGCTGACGGGCTTGGCAGAATCAGCGGGGAAAGAAGACCCGGCAACTCAACCCCCGCCCCCTTAGGCTGCCGGTGGGGGAAAACTGGGGGCATGTACCTAAGGCCCAAGGACTCAAACGCCGCTGTCAGGGTCTGCGACCGTGCAATAGGGAAGGCGCTAAAGGGGGCTGACAGACAGACAGACTTTCTGCGAATTATAGTAAGATGAAAAGTGCACAACATTAGAACAGTTATTGTAGCTAGTAAGTGTCAGTGATTTTTGTAAATGAGAAGTTTTCTTGAGTAGGCCTAGTAATGTATTGTGCATGCAGTTTTGAAAATTGCCAGTCAGTAAGTGTGCTGTTTGTCGCTGTGTAGATTATCGACGTCCGTTGTTCCGCAGCGGCATTCAGTCGCTGTCTGACACTCGTGTGGGCCAGCAGTTGACGGGCAGCGTTACAAACGTGACGCACTTCGGTGCATTTGTTGACGTCGGTATCGGTCAGGACGCCCTGATACACACCAGTGCCATGCCGGCGTACCTGCTGCCACCCACCAGACCCACGCTGCAGGTGGCTGATCACGTCCTTGTCACGGTCAGGTCTGTTGATCCGGCTAGACACCGGATCAGTGCTGCTCTAGTCAGACTGATCGATTAACTGATTCATTGACTGATTGACAGAAGCCTCAATTCTTGGCGAAGTCCATCAACAGCTGGAAGCCCGAGTTCTTGGTGCAGTTTATTAACAGCCAAAACTCTTTGTGCAGTCTGTTTCTTAGAATTGCCGAGAAGAGCGAGATAATATTGTTGTGATATTTTCATTGTGACATTTTTCTTTGTTTTTCACTGTTTAGTTAAGGTTGGCCAATTTTTTTGGATTGCCATTCTCTGACGAAATAACGAAATGTATATAGTAGGACGCAATATGGCTCTCGCTCGTCCATCTGTCTGTGCGTCCGTTAGTCTGTCGCATATGGACTTCTAACTCAAAAACAGAAAGCCATAGAGAAACTAAAACTGATGTGAACGTTCCCTAGAGCAGAGTAAACTGGTGTACCGTTATTTTTAGTTTAGAAACTCAAAGGGTTGGGATAGGGTTGCACAGTTCAAGGCGGACGGTGGCGTACTATGTAGGCACTGGGTTGATGTTTTAGTGCTGTACTGTACTGAATTATCAATGTGTATAAAGTATACACGATGTTCCGTAAAAAGGCACCCTTTTTCTTTCTTTCATAATGCAGTGAAATGATGACCGATTTACACAAAATTTTTACTAGATGTAGCTGACGAAATACTAATTCAAAATTTATATTTAAACAAAATATAGCTGTTAGTTAAATATTTTTTGCTGGTCGTGACGTAATGCTGACGTCATAGGGTGCTGCGAGTACAAACTGTCTTGTCGCAACTGGTGCTGACAGACTTGCTGAATAGCTGCCCTGCGTCGATGGCGAACTTTCTCTGGTTCATCGATGACAAATTATTGAAGTTTTTACATGTATTGTAGCCACAAAAACGTTCAAAACGATCATTTTCACACACTTGTGGGGATAGCTCAACTTTACACCTTCCAGCAAGACAGTGCACCAGCATGCATTGCTTGCGAGATAGTTGAGTTTTTGGATTGCAAGATGCCTGATTTTATGCTCCCATATTGTTTAGTGCTGATACGATAACACCTGAACATTTTTCGTCAGTGAACAAAATAAAGTTTACCATCGAAGCAGGGTAGCAACTGATAGAACCAGTTGAGACAAGCCAGTTTGTACTCATGACACATTGTGACGTTAGCATTACATCACGACTAGCAAAGAATATTTAACTAACGGTCACATTTTGTTGAAGTATTTTGAACTGGTATTTTTTCAGCTACAGCTGGTAAAAATTTCAAGCAAGTTGATCACATTCGACTGAGTTATAAAAGAAACAAAAAGGGTGCCTTTTTATGAAACACCATGTAGACATAAAGTCTCACGTGCGTCGTACTAATGCTACTTCTGCTTGCGTTGCACGCGTACAGTGGATTGATCATTTGCCTTTGAATTAATTGAAAACTAGCAGTCATCAAATAATAATACTCCTGGGTGGCGCTAGGAATCTGATGCTAGGGGGGGAACGTGGGGCAAGGGCTAGGGCACAGGGAGCAATAGTCTTTCTGTGCATGTGTCTAATGTCGACCATATTCAGTTGTTGTATGCATTAAAAAGATGTAGCGGGGTCCAGGGGCAGAGCCCCTGGTCGGGGAGCGAAGTCGCCTTTACCCAGAAGCTAAAACACTTTTGGCTTTTGGACGTTTAATGGAAGCTGCAAATTTGCCTTTTTTAATATTTGGCGATGCAAAAATAAATCACAGATATCTGTGTTGTTTTTCAAAAATTACATTTAATAAGTCACACCTCAGCATGCGTATGCTTACCAGAGGGCACTTTGTCACCATCAAAATTTCTCCTGGGGTAGCAACCGAGAGGGGGGGCAAGGGCACAGGGGGCAGCTGCCCCTTCCCCCCCCTTTCTGGCGCCACCCATGATAATACTATACTGTACTACCGGTACTTTCATATTTGTTGTAAACAAAAGAAAACATTGTACGTTTATGGTTTTCTAGTTTTGCAACAAAGTTAGTTTTACATCCTGATGTCTTTGCATTACTGCTGTGTAACAGTTTTGTTAAGTTATATAACAAACACTTTTCATACCGCTTGCTGACCGTCAGTCGGAAAAGTTCTACCGCTTATTAACAGTTGACGCCTATAGAGAATGATTGACATTGATTTTTCATTGTACACAGGTGCGTACAAGCAGTTATTAGCTGTTGTTACTAGCCGGCTGGTTTGGGCAGTGATTTCAGCTGTGTCGTGGTTTATGTCATTATATAAAAAAAACTGGAAGCTATTCATTTAATGTTGTATGAGCGCCGATGTAAAACGGCAAAAATTAAATGTATAAGCACAAAGTAATGCATTAGCTTAGACATTTAATCTGTTCTCAGTAGCCCGATATAAATATCTAAGCTAATGCATAATGTTCGTGCTTATAGTTTAGATTTTTGCCGTTTTACGTCAGCGCTTATACAACATTAAATGAATTGCTTGCAGTTTTTTGATATATAATATTTGTGGTTTTATTAAAGTTTGAAAGGTCACTGAACAGTTACTTTGTACACAACAACTATTACAACTACTACCTCTAGCATCGCCGGTTGAGTTATTGCTGTTTGTGCAAAAATTCAAGATGTCGGCCGCCGCTATTTTAGATTTTATGTTTGTTTAATATTTCTGCATATGTGTATGTGGGACTTGAAACTTAATAAACGTGCCAAATTTCGTACAAATGTGTGAAATAGTAAATGAGACTTTATGAGCGATAGATGAAATTCAAAATGGCGGCGGCCGCCATCTTGAATTTATTATGTTTGTCGATTTTGGTCAAACGGTCTATTTCCGGTGGCAGTTGTCTATATTACTGCAAAATTTCATTCATCTACGTCAATCGGCGGCTGAGTTATTGCTGTTTGTGCAAAAATCCATGATGGCGGCCGCCGCCATCTTGGATTTTATTTTTTGTTCAATATTTTGGCATACATGTATGTAGGACCTTAAACATAATACACGCGCCAAATTTCATGCATACATGTGCAACAGTAAACGAGTTATGAGCGATTAATGAAATTCAAAATGGCGGCCGCCGCTATCTTGAATTAATTATTTTGTCAATGTTGGTCAAATGGTCTATTTCCGGTGGCAGCCGTCTACACTACTGCAAAATTTCATCCATCTACGTCAATTCGGCGGCTGAGTTATTGCTATTTGTGCAAAAATTTAAGATGGCGGCCGCCGCCATCTTGGATTTTGTTTTTGTTCAATATTTTGGCATACATGTATGTAGGACCTCAAACGTAATACACACGCCAAATTTTGTGCAAATATGTACAACAGTAAACAAGCTATGAGCAATAAATGAAATTTAATATGGCCGCCGCCGCCATCTTGAATTTATTATTTTTGTCAATTTTGGTCAAATGATCTATTTCCGGTTGCAGCCGTCTACATTACTGCAAAATTTCATTCATCTACATCAATCGGCGGCTGAGAAATTGCTGTTTGTGCAAAAATCAAAGATGGCGGCCGCCGCCGTCTTGAATTATAATTTTGTAATGCTGGACCACCCACGAAGTCCATTTGTGCACCTGAAATTCCCCTCGAAATTTCGTGTTGATCGACTGCGTACTTTCGAGATATCGTGATTCGAAAATTTCGCAAATTTGGCTTAAAATGCCTATTCAGGCTTCCAAAATCATGTTTTTGGGGAGTTTTGACTTCCAAACATCATTTTTTTCATCGAGACCCCCAATAGGCACTACCTGACGTGGAAACACGCGTTTTGAGCCATAAATGGTCGTAATCGATCATCTGGTGTGACCTGTAGGCGAGGGCAAGAACACAAAAAAGGATAGAACACAAAAAGTAACGGAAAATGCCCTCCCTATGCAGACTCCCTTCCCGTCGTCTCACATCAACCAAATTTTGCATGTGGGGTCGTATCCCGGATATCTTTCTTGGTTTCAAGTTTCATTAAGATCGGTTGAAAAAATGTGCGAGCTGTGGAGGATCGAAATTTCGGCCTTCCCATTGACTGGACACATACAGCTTGTTGCTACCGCACAAGCCGTGATGTCATTGGTGTCGCGTTTATTATTGCATTGACTCAGTCATTGTTTGTGCCAATTAGTTTACTAAATACTGAAGTCAGAGGCAGTGCAAGTGATTGCCAGACTCGGTTACCGGTAATTATTAATTACTGAACTCACTTGAATTATGGCGTGTCCATCGATGTGACGTTTTTCTTTCGTCATTGATCGCTGAATAAAATGTAATGTAATTTGCTGAATATGAAGGATTATGCCTAATTTGTTTAGTAGTAATACTGTGATCGGTGCAACATTTGTGACTTTTTATTCAAATATTTGAAATGGGCAACTACTTGCAGCTTTGTTGTTGTACTTAGTGTATTTAAGTACTTATTGTACTTAGTATTTTTAAAACTGTGGTTGTGAATTTTAAATGAATTACGAATAGAATGCTATATCAACTCTCGTCAACTCAACGTCTATTGGCCTGATATTTAGCGGTCGTGATTGGTCTCATGGATAGGGGCCTAATGAAATTTATAGAAATAGTTTGATTTTCAGTTGTTCAGGCGTCGTGTCATTACTCATTTTGAAATGAGTGTGATGCGGCCACGAGTTGTTTTAATGAAAGAATAACGCGTTCTTAGTCAGTTAATGACGTGACGTTAGTCGAAAATTACAGGACACTTAACGCCAAACGCCATTCCCTATGCTTAATGCTCATCGCCCTTACCACCGTGCTGCACTGCCATTAATCGTTAAAAATAACGATTAATCGTATTAATGAATTAATTGTTAATTTCGCAGCTCTATATAGTTAAGCTCAGTCCATTAGTGATATGGGCCACTATAGGTCTACAAAAGTTTGTCTAAGAGACTTTTTATCGGCGCACACTACAATGCTGGTACGTAGTTGTCACTGCGCCAATACTGCGAAGGTTGAGCGTTTATTTTGCAGGAAAAAATTTTGAAGCGCCGAAGTGGATTGAGAAACTGACACACAGAGAGTGAAAGTGAAACTATCAAATCGTGTACTGTCCCGGTCATTACCGTGCGGCCGCCTTGATAAGCCGCTTTCCGTCGGGGTGTCACCGTGTCAGTGCTTCCATTTGCCGTCAGCTTGAGGCACAACTAGCGACGTCAGACGGCTGCGGTTTGGTCCGCCATTGTCTGGTCCTGCAATGTCGGTCACCTCACGGAATCTCTATTCTTGCTTCTGTCTGTTTGATTACATTTCCTGTTCTTTTAACGGCAAGGGAGCCGATCAGCTTGCGACAGACGGCAGGCAGGCGTCAAAACTGCAAACGTTGCCGTCTACACGACTAACACGAGAGGTCGGGCAGAAAAACAACGTGAATAATACATATGTCCGGTGACGCTCAATAATGAGCACAAGCTGTGATGGTTGCATGCATAGCGAGCGAGCTGTGCTCAATGTCGCGACATCGCTAATGACTGTCGCCATTGCTGCTAGCTCCATGCAGCTACACAATTTTACATTGTTTTCCTCTCGCTGAATACTGTGTTATAACCGTCTGTGTCAGAAAACAACGTTCTTCACAGTAGAGGAAGTTGGATTACGTTGTTCTAGTGAATAGCATGCACGTACGAGTGACCAACAGCACTGAAAATTCTAGAAGCATTCTGAGAGTTTTAACCCCGGCTTCTATACACCGTGTTCCAAAATGAGATATGCTAGGAGCCCATGCAAAACAATCGAACGTTAGCCGGAATCGCGCTCAAACCGAGTTATGCGTAGGTTTCTATACACGGCCTTTTCAGATTATGCGTGCTTTTCTGATAACGAGCTTAGCTATATACTTACGTTAAACGGCAGGAATCCGATAGAAACAACGTTAGGCCATACACAAACTCCACTAGGCCTACAGCTTGTCCAACAATTGGCATGTGGACTTGTTGTTAACTTTTTGGTCGAGCTTGTGGTACGATATTTGTAGTCTGTCGTCTTCTGTAACGGATGTATTGTGACTAAGCGTTAGGTCATAGTAGGAAACTTTACACAAATAATTAGCCATGTGCCTTAACCTTGGGCATACAAAATTTCAGGTTTAATGAAGAGAGTAAGAAATTCACTAGAAAACTGGCTATATTTCAAAAACGGTGAGAGGTAGGGCCAAGGTAACTATTAATCACTAATAGGAAGTCGCATATTGGCTTTTAAATCACATGAAAATCACTGACCGTGGATGATTTTGAAGGTCAGTATTGCAACAGGAACTGTATATGCTGTAGCGCGTTTTCCCTAACAAGGCGTTTTTATTATGAGAAAAATTTGCGAAATCTGCGTCCCATATTTGAATTGGTTATTTACGACAGAAAGACCATGACAGCTACTTGCGGCCTGCTGGTGCATGGAGCTGTATCTATTTATATCGCCTGGCGAGATAACCTCACGCGACGTCTGTTATACCAGCATTGATTGTAGTTTTCGAGAGCAGCGTTTAATTAACCTAGCGTGCATGAAAATGTGTCACCTCTGAGAGATCGCTTTCTCTCCGTGATTGGAAGTCGGACGCTGGGCTTCGGACGTAGGCGGTACGGTCGGCTTTCCCTAGCGACAACTGAGCTTCTTGTTTAAAAAGCATTGGTGGAACGTCGAGTTTAGGCTTACGCATGTGCAGTGATAAGAGTCTTCTTTCGCACGGGGTTTTTGCCGTCACGCGACACTGGTGTATTATTCGACGCGATGACACTCCACTACTATAGGCCTATACAGAGTCGTGTGCGGATGTCCTGTACTGTCTCTGCAGATGGTGACGGCGATATCGGATGCTATTAGGAGCTAGCCACATTACCGCATGCTCACCGGTAACATCGTTCAAACGCAGCCGGACTGCTCCGGACCCTCAGTAGGCTACGTACGTCGCCAAGCGCTACTCCACGAATTCGTCCGACTGCTTGATCGCCTAATCCAATTTACCGGCGCGCCACACCACAGGAAAAACTCATTGCATTTCGCCTCACACGGGAGGGACTATTGTATCGGGTTGCTCGCGCATTGCTGACCGACGGACGATCGGTAAATCAAACAAGACGTCAGGGGTGCGTGAGCGAAGTCCATGGAGCGCCCAGCTGTAAGCGAGTTAGTCGTGCCCGAGGTGGTTTTGGGTCAAGGGATGAACAGCGGGAATTTCTAATCTGAGGCCATGCGCGGTGAGTCTATTGTTGATCAGAGATAGGCTAGATTATTGGTTGATGGATTGTGCCAGACACAAACGCACGATCCGAGCCCCAGAGCCTGCTTCAAGTTTTGCATTATAATACTATGGTCACTATACCGCCAAAAGATTTGCAGCAGAGTTTTAAAAAAATAAAATCAATTTTTATTCAGCTCGCAGTATTGACTACTGTGTGTTGGCGACGCGTTGAGTCGCTAGGGGGAGTGCCAGGCCGTCTGCTGTTGCTGAGGCTGATAGCAAGACATTAGTGCGATGTCGTGCTGAATTACGTCAGATGTCAGATGCGCCGCCATCTTAAACGACGTCACGTGACCCGCATGTCAATTAACAGTCAATTTACGCACACACAGAGACAAACATAAAGAGACAGAGACGGCACTATAATGTTGGCTATCTTCCGGTCTGCCATCTCTTCAAGGAAATCTGCTATAAATTTTGTCTTTATTAGCCGACCGCAGTGTTTGACTTGTAAAAAATTAGCTGGGGGTTAAAGTTATTGACTGTCGGAACCTTACCAAAATTGTGATATAAATTTTATGTACACCGTGTCTCAAAAACAGTCCAAATTGTTTTTTTCATAACTTCGTCAAATCTCCACCAACTTCAATAATTTTTGGCACAAAGATGGCCAAGAGAATAGAATTATGTAAGGTTCACTCATTTACCACCTCACCTAATTTATGTCAACGCACTATCGTGTGAAACACAGATGTTCCAAATTGTTACATTACGCGGTGGTTATTTGTATCGGATTGCTTACCTTTGCATCATCAGTTCAACAGAGGGTGTCACGTGGTTTAATAATTTTGTGGTATTAAATATTTTATGGTAAAAACAACAGACAACAAAATAGCTGACTGATGAGCTTAAAAATAAAAACGTCTAATCAATGAGTGAATGCCGTTTGATCAGTCAGTCGATGATTCCACTATCAGTCAATAGCGTTGCATCTAAGCCATTGTCTTTATATGCGGGGACAAATTTGGACATAAATTCTGATGATTTGCAAACAATTTTTTTTTACAATTTGTTACACAGACTTTAAATTTTGCTAAATAATTACACTGAAATTTATTTTGTGCTTAATCAAGTCATTACAGTGTTTACTTGGAAAATAACTCAGGGTTATGCAAGAATTTGGAACATTCATGTTTCACACGGTAGTGCATTGACACAAATTAAGTGAGGTGGAAAATAAGTGCACTTTGCATGATTTTGTCGTCTTGGCCATCTTCGTGCCAAAAATTATTAAATTTAGTAAACATGTGACAAGGTTGTGGAAAAAACAATTTTGACTGGTTTTTTTTTCTAAGACACGGTGTATATAGCATATAGCTAACCCCCAGAACATAATTTGACGGTGTGTTACGGGGGTTGAGAAAACAGTTAGGGGGTTCAACCCCCAACCCCCTGGCAATTCAAACACTGGCCGACCGTACTTTAGTTACGGTCGAGCTGTTGTCATAGTTGTCGTCCGTCCGTCTGTCCGTCACGGATGTACTGTGGTTAAACGATGCAAGATAAAGCCTAGGTTGCTATTGATCATTGATAGGAATTCGAATATTGGCTTTCAAATGACATGAAAATCATCGACCTTGGATGACCGTGAAGGTCAGTACTGCAACAGAAACTGCATAGGATGTAGCGTATCTTTTCGAGCAAGGCGTTTTTATTGGGAGAAATATTTGCAAAACATGTGTCCGATATTTTTCTTGATCGTTTATTCTTTGGCTATGTATATCGCCTGGCAAAATGACTACGTGCAATGTGTGTTATACTAGCGTTCGTTGTAGCTTTCGAGACAACGTTGACATAGCGTTCAGCGAACTGTTTCACCTCTGACAAATCGCTTTCTTTCCGTGACTGGAAGTCGGACGCTGGGCTTCGAACGTAGGCGGTACCGTCGGCTTTTCCTAGCGATAGCTGAGCTTCTTGTTTTTATTTATAGCCAAGATAAACTACTGGACAAATTTTGTAGTAAAGCTAAAAACTGATTAGATTCTGGTGTCAGACCGGAGTCTTTTTGTGAATTCGGGATCATTATCAAAAATTCTTTACCATACAAAAAGTAGACCTAAAGTGACAATTTGCTGAGCAACAATCTGAGCAACTTACTGGGCCAAATAAGCACGTAGTTTACTCATTAGTGACAGTTTTAAGGCGTAATAGCCGCAGAAATTATTGGCGAGTAAATCAAAGGCGCGGTGACAGGCAGAATGTTGACAACGACGCTGCGGTTGCACCGGAAGTCCATTGGACGTACCTTGTGACCGGAAGTGGATCAATCTCGGGGCCGCACGGACGATCGAAGCGTGAAGTGTGACGTCACAAGCCAACGGTCAGTCAAAAGCCGGCTGTAATGTCCGTCGCTTGACCATCGCTTGACCACGTGCAGCGGTCACGTGACCACCGATCGGAAGTGACGTTACCATGTGCAGCGGTCAGTGCCATCAGCAGGACGCTATAGCGTTGCCGTAGCGTGTTGCATTATTTACACAAAGCGTCCTCTGGTGACGCCGCGTCGTCCGCTCACTCTGAGCTAGATGTATTATGATGCGTTCGTTAGCTTGCAGTCTTTGCTGTCGCCGTCCGTCGTACATTAGGCGCTAAGATCCACCAACAAACTACGTCACTAGTCGCCAGCTAATGTAGCATGCAGGCCAGTCATCCGATACGTAGATCTTTTTCTTTTGTTTATCAGAGAATTATTTTTACGTTCTTTCGCACTAGTGGCCGATCTTTTATTTACGCTCGTTACTGTTTTCCCTCCTCTTGTTTTTGATTCTTCTCTAACTTTTAGTTAGTTTTAAGCTGCGAGTCGAATTATAGGCGTAGACTAAATGATAAGTATCGTAGGCCTACATGTTGGTATTCACATATGCGGCTTGTAATTTTATCTCAGAAACGAAAAAGCGTAAAAACTGAAATTGACGTGAAAGGTTTTTAAGGCAAAAGTAACCGTGTGCCATTTTCAGCTCTAAAGTTCAAAGGTGAGAGGACGGCCGCATCGGCATTGGGCCGACACATGTTTCCACACTGTGTCCCAAAAAACGTCCCACGTTGTCATTTTCCATATCTTCGCCAAGTATTTTCGATTTTCGAAATTATTTTACTGGTGCATTTTGTAGACAATTAGCAACAAAGTAGTTGTTAAATATCCCATCACTCTTTAACTGTGTCGCTACACTACCATGTGAAACAAATTTTCAAAAATCACTATAATACATATGCAAAAAGTTATCTTTTAAAACAATTTTTACTAATTTTTATACAAAAATTAAATAATGTTTAGTTTTACATACGTTTCTGCTTTCTAATGTTTGAAAACAAAAGCAGATGATATTGTCATAAATAATAATTTTTAATGCATTGACGATATACCGATATATAATGTGCCTAATTAGCAGTGGAGGCAAGGTTCTAATTGAGAACTTGTACCGGTTCGAAAAAAAGCTTTCGAAAAATACTGGCAAAATTTTTGAAGATAAACTGCAACAGAAAAAAGTGTGAATCTTACTATAATGCGCAGAAAGTCTGTTTGTCTGTCTGTCTGTCTGTCTGTCAGCCCCTTCTTGCCCTTTCCCTGCTGCACGGTCGCGAACCCCGACCGCGGCGTTCGAGTCCTTATCTTATAACGTAAAACAGACTAAGACTTTGAGACTTTAATATAGACCTAGGCCTAAGTGCTATTTATATGCGCATCTGTAAACATTTTCCAAGAAGGAAAATCTTCGTTTGTTTACCGTTCTCTCACATCTTTCACTAATTCCAATTAGCCTACCGTATACTCAACTTTAACGTGACAAACTTAGTTCTATAGCTTAGAGTCAAGCCGTGTTTGTTTACGGATGGTAGGTCTAAAACGCCTACAATTTTTTTGCGTACGATAGAGTCTACCTCGGATACACTACAGCATTAGCAGGAAGCATGAAGGTAAATGCGAGACTGGATGCAGAGCAAGATCGCAATACTGATGCAATACCGCTGCATACAATACACGATCATGTAACATAACACAACGTATAGTTTGCGTGATGCGCTGTCGTTAACAGAAGGCTGCATGTTGTTCTGAAATGTACACTACAACGTCCACAATAATTTCTCGTCGGGTCTCGCGAGACGCAAGTACGAGCCGTTTGATACGAAATGCCATGCATACGGCACATGCAAAGGCACAGAGTGGCCCAGGTAAGGTTAGAGCTGAAATTGAGACACTGCCGACGACAACGTAGATTTACACTTACCGGTTTTGTTATACTACTAATAGCCTATTATTTCACCTCAGTTTAGAATTCGATATCATCATCGTACAAATGAACTCCAGTTTCCCAAAAACGTTAATAATGTCTCCATAGTTTTGTATTCAAAATGTGTTTTGTTTTGAGAATTTTTAAAAAAAATTTTTGGATACTATGATCAATACTTGACGTCAGTACATTAAAAATTATCCTGTTTTTAAATGGAGTTGTAAGGGAGCATTTTAAATAGCTTAGATGTTTTGAGTATTTTTGCTACTACAACTACGTATTCTGCTTGTGTGAATGAAAAGCGACATTTTTACTCGGTGTAATGTAGAGCAGAATATTTTAGCAGATATGTCTGCTACAAATTTGTTGTGCCACGTGCATAAAATCGGCAAGATTCGGAGATCTTCGCAACTACTCCGTTTATCACCGACCCCGATCTTGTTGTGCAAAATCGACCTGGCGCGGCTAAAGACGGAATAATTGCAAAGCGAACTGAAAGCACGAAGAAAAGATTTTCATTTGAACGAGCGGTCACGATACGGGCGCATCATAAAAACACCGGTACCATGAAGCAGCAGCAGCAGCAGAGGCATCAACAGCAGCCAGCAGTGTGACATCGGCGCCGCAATCATCTCAACTGCTGATGCTGCTGCTATCACGTCTGCTTTGCTATCACTTCAGTCTTCCACTGCACGAAACCGCCAACCGATCACACGGTCAAAAGTATTTTAACATGCGTGTCGACCAGATTTTGCCCAGAGCTTCACGACAACAATACAATTTTATCTTAGTTTGTTGTTATTTACGTCATTATGTCAATATGTAGCTTCACATCTGAGCTGGTATAGTCATAAGATTTTGCTAAATGTTTGTAAAAAAATCATTTTAAACACAGTTTTACACAAAAAACGCAAAGTATCAATGAGCTACGAAAATCTATCACCGCAATCGCACAAAACAAAACGTCAACTCTGCGCGTTCAGACCTCCGACGAGGACTGCTTTCATTTCAGACTGTCCACAACAACAAAAAAGTCTACTGCAAGAGAACAGCCACAAAATTCCAATCATTTTGTCACCAATCACGCATTCGTTAATATTTTTTTAAAACAAAATTGACAACCCTTGCTCAAGACTAAGTGCTGCCCGCAGGTAGCGCCAGACGCTTCCGCGAGCAGTAACACAATGGCGACGTTTAGCGAATAACATTTCGTAAATTAGTATAATGGACGCAAGACACACAAGAACACCCCTGTGACCTTGCCCTTTACCAATGATCTTGAAATTCAATAGGGTTTTTGAGGTTGTCAAGATACTATGTTCACGCAAAATTTCGTCAAACTATTTGCAGCAGTTTACGTGTTATCGTGTTCATAGGAAAATTGGCGACCACGCTAAAAACAATACTGTCGTCGCTTCCGCAAGCGGTAATAATTCTGCGAACAGACAGACAGACGAACACACACGCCAAACGTAACCTTCTTTTGGGCGTAGGTAACAACGAAAAGACCTGCTATGTTCATCTGCTGGTTTCCGGTTTATACGGCGCTTCGACCATAAACCGGATCGTCGTCGGTTCTATTGTACACACTGCCCCACGAGACAGCAGCGCAACGGTCTTGGCGTGATGCCGTATAACGTCTATAACGATAGAACACAGCCCTGCAGCGAAAACCAAGTCAAGCGTTTATTGCATTTCGTTACTATACGCTGCAAATTGTAGGCTACGAGCGAACGACAGGAAAGCGTCAGCGATGAACAATTTTCGGTTATAATCATTCTTTACATTGTTTGGTGCTCTTTTCCACAGATATATACCCTTTTACCTTTTACGGGTAAAAGGGTATATATCTGTGCTCTTTTCTGCCAAAATTAAGTGCTGAAAATAATAGTATGAAGCGATGATCTACCAGTATAACTGACTGTGTCGTTTTTGTGGTTCAATATGCTTTGTAAAATTTTGTTGTCGGGGATGTATGTGACAAAATATTGTTTGTTATTGTTCAGAAACAGTACGGAATCAGTTTTGTTGAGGCTGTTATTGTAAGCTGCAACCGTATTTACTTATTTTTTCCGCAAAGAACTGGTGGTTTGGTGACTTTGAACTAACTACTATCAAGGTATCGCGAGTTCATGTGTAGGGACCGGGTCTGTGCTGCGGTCACGTTTAACCCCATCCACCTAGAAAGAATGTCTATTACTTTGACTACGTTGAATATCTCTAGCTTTCGTTGTAAAAATAAAATAAAAGTTTATTAATTGCAGCATATTTTGTGGACGTGAGTCGATAGAAGCTTCAAAGGAGTGGGATCTGGGGGTGTCATACCCATGAGCTCCCGTAGCGATAGCGAAGTTTGGGGAGAGGAGGCGAAGCCCCAGCCGCTAGGGCAATTTTGTGCAGTTTTGTATGACACGGCAGTGAATACAGCCTGCTTAGGATATGTCACATAGACTTGCAGACTAACTAATAAGCCTGCGATCACATTTACAGCATAGGCATTTGCTGCTGTGCTGCACTTTTTAGAATATTTTTTTAAAAATTTAAGGTCGAAGGCTCGAAACATCATTTTAAATTTTGTTGATTGCCACCCCGACATTGTAACTGTATAGTTGTAGCCGCCTATGAGTGTTAGCAATCAGTAAATCAAGTTAATCACTTGCGAAGCTGATGATGACAGCTACCAGAGGCGCCGTGAAACGAAATGCAGTTTGGTAGGCCTATAATATACAAATCTGCGCTCGGTCCAGTGCAAAAAGCTGAATCGATTGTAGCGTATCGTTATGATTTAGTCAGCATAATATTCTCGTTCAGAAGCAAAGCCTCGGCCGCAATGAGCTCTCTTATGACGCCTCAGTCAAACGCTAGACCGAGGACGTAATAATGTGACGGCGCGGTGTAAAGACTTCGATGTTGACGTTTATTTTTCGTTAAACGGACAGCGGCATGTGAGAGAAAAAAAGGAACACGTTTGCTAGGTTAGGTCTAAATAAATACTAAATAACAAGATGTCACATTACGTAACACTACGTCGATGACATTAGGACAGTTTTTTTGGCTGGCCAAAGACAGATCGATTCAAGGCCTCATCAAACTGTTAATTTACTACTGTTTATACACTTCTGTAAATTCAATGAAATTTCTGTTGTGATACAAAGATGCTTTTATATTTTCACATGTGTTTGTTGTAAATGTAAATGTGTCTTTATGTTTTAAAGCGTCTTTTAAAGACGTTTATCAGTCGATTCCTTGATATCCGATGAATATTGCAATTCCTCTCAATGTTGTGTTTGGTGCTGATGGCTACCGAATAAATGCATTCATTCATTTATCCATTTATCGATATGTTTGTCCCTGATCTGTCACACATCACATCAGAGAAGCAGGCAGTCATGAGCTTGTATAAAACGAGGCAGGCGAGGCGGCAGTAATGTAACCGACGACAACGACGAGGAAACCCAGAAGTGTCGCCAGTGTAGACACAGCATAACAGCCACCGCTGATCCTCCTGACGGCCCGGCTGTCGTTTAGCTATGAATAGCAAAGTGGTATTACGGGCGGGCCAGCCGTAGGCCTACGTCCTGCGTCTCAAGTCAAACTCATAATAGTATTCCGCCGTCAGACCGATATTCCGAGTTCTGAGCCGCGACCGGGCTTCCAGCTGTGACGAATGGACGGTGTAAGCGTCTAGACTGACCTCTGTCAGCACAGGATTGTGGAATTGTTCTGTCTCTGTGCAATGATTTGTACTCGACCCGTGTGACCGGACCATTAGCAACGCATTACGTACGATTAGCCAGCGCCGGTACGAGGTCGACATTTGCGTGGTTGATGGAATAATTTGATGACTGGCAGCGTCTGCAGCGCTCCGTCCAGTGACTGCCGACGTGTGTTTCTTTGTGCGTTTGACTTCTAGTGCCTTGTTTGCTTGAACTGTTGCGTAGCCTAAACTAGTGCGTGCAAATATAAGATTCTCAAAGACGCACGCACGGTACCGGTAGCATGGAACAGTCCGCTCAAAATGACTTCTGCAGACAGAAGCTGCTGCTGTCTGCTATTTACCGTTTCGTATTCGTTGCTCGTAAGAGTTGAAGAATAATAAAATAATGACAGCGTTTCGTCGCATCATGTCTTCGTTGTTATGTGCTGTAATAACGAATATGATCCAAGCTCAAATTTTGCCATATCGGTGAATAGTACATTGTGCGCACTGCGCATTCAGGATCAATTTGGATTTCGCCAAATAGAACCTGAAAACAGCCTGCACCGAAGTTTCGGCATGAACATTCATCGATGACATCTCCAGTATGCGGTTATAGTTTCAGCGAATATGAAAACGCAGTATATTGTTTAGTCGTCAGACAGGCCAGTGGGTGGTGAACACGTCGGCAGGCTGCTGTTTGTGTCTGCTCAATGAAGCGACAGACACACGCACGCACGGACGAACTACAGCAACGCGATGAAATTTTCAGCGAGTTGCTTGCACTAGTGCGGAGACGTGGTGGCTGCGGAGGCGTCGAAGCAGCGTCAAGCGCAGCACATTGTCACAGTGACGTGTGACGCTGCGGCTGCTGCTACTGCTGCTGGCGGCGATGACTGATGCGGCTGGCATCGGCAGTGCATGAGCTCGTGGGTGGGTGGTCGCATTGTGTCCAGCATTTGCCGCGTTAAGACGCTCCGATGCGGTTGCGCATTTACCGTTGAGCAATCGTCTACAGAGATGCTATTTACGAAGCAGCGTTTCGGTCGCCGCTTTTAACACTTAGCTGCTGATAACGTTATTAGATGAACAGAGTGAAAAAGTCACTGATACCGAAAAAAACTTGGCCTACATTTTGCGCGTTATCGTGAAGTACGGATAGGAATCAGATCTTGAATGTATTCTGAAGCGGGGACACACAATCGTCTTGTCGGCACGCGGTGACTGTGTGGCTTTACTACTGACTGAACATGTCACCCGACACTGTGCACACGACGACCACAATTCAACGCCGGCGCGGCGTTGACGTCAGTTGACTGTGTCGACAATGGCAGTCGGTCGGAGCTCGTTGTGGTTCGACGGCTGCTTAATTACCTTGGTCGGCGTAATGATGTCCGCTCACAGTGACAGCGGTGTTTACCATCAACTTGAGTACGACTTCAATGAGGAGCAGCCTGCTGGAGCGATCGTCGGCAACGTGCGCACTGACGCCCGCCTTGGCCTCGACGCTCTGCCGTCCGACATGCTGGCCACCGTCAGATTCACCCAGCGGCATAGAAACGAGTTCTTCGTGGTCGACGAGACGTCAGGTGACATCACAAGCACGCAGCTCATTGACCGTGAGCTGCTCTGTCCGTACGTCAACGTCTGTGAACAGACGCTCGAAGTAACCGTCACTCCGCTGACGCTGTTCCAGCTGGTTCGCGTCATCATCAACGTCGTCGACGTCAATGATCATGATCCTGTCTTTCCCACCGACTGGCTGACCCTGGACGTGGTCGAAACCACCAAGATCGGCTCGACGTTCTCGCTGCCTGAGGCCGAGGACGCGGATTCGCAGCCTCTGTCTGTCAGCGGCTACCGACTGCTGGACGGATCGTCGACGTTTGAACTGGAGACGGCTGGGCGCGGCGACGGATCACACGAGGTGCGACTCCGTCTGACGCGCGCCGTCGACCGCGAGACGCGCGACTATTACGCACTGATGTTGTACGCGGTGGATGGAGGTCAGCCTCAACGCTCGGCGTCGATGCACATCGATGTCTTCATCCGCGACGCTAACGACAATTCACCCACCTTCGACAGCGCTGTTTACACCGCCCGCGTCTACGAAGACGTCCCGGTAGGTTTGTGGACCTTAGGGCAAGCTTACAGCGGAAAATAGGCGTTTTCCCACAGTATACGTATACGAGTCGTAGTGTCATTTGCAGGTCTAACATTTTGCATTTAGTATTTTATTTTCTTACTGTTTTAGAAATGATATATGCTTTCCATCCGAATTTAAGCACTGATAGATCTCAAGCCGTTAAAGCCGCCACCATTACGCGTAAAATATTTTATTAATTCAATTAGGCCTAACTGTCAAATCAAATCAAACGTTGCTTGAATAAACATTGCCAGATAAATAAACAAAATAAAATAAATTACATATAAAGCAGCACAGTGAACAGCTATCGTGAAACATACAGGGTGTTCCACAAAAACCGATACCCAATTTTATTTTTGGGATAACTTCGGTAATTAAGCACCGATTTTAACCATTCTTTCACTGTTACAAGCAGAAATTTATGGCGCGTAAACGTGAAGTTCTTCTGCCCACCACACCTTTATTGTGTGACCACATTACCTAGCAAAACAAACACTGTCAAAGCTACAGTGGTCTCGGAGAACAGGCAACACATAAAGATATCAATTTCGTAGCATAAAATAGTTAAGCTTACT